>SAMEA104315430__coassemble_434_pt1 | contig 18420 bp, 19 predicted proteins | sample SAMEA104315430__metabat2_low_PE_035 | metagenome-assembled genome bin SAMEA104315430 (sample SAMEA104315430) | gut metagenome | biome: Monkey gut; feature: monkey-associated habitat; material: faeces | place: China | collected 2013
CGATGAGGTCGTTTGGGTTTGCGAAAATTGTGGTCATGTCCATGTTGGCAAAAATGCCCCAGATGTTTGTCCTGTGTGCAATCACCCGCAATCGTTTTTCGATGTTAAGGCAGAAAATTATTAGAAAAATATTCCCCCATTGAAGGAAAATTTGGTTAGACGGGGTGCGAATTTCGCACCCTGATTTTTGTTTTAGAGAGCCTTTAAGTCCTTTGAATATGAGGATTTTCGATTTTATGAAGTGAGATTTTGCAAAAATTTTAGAATATTTAAGTTTTGTTATTTTTCTGACAAATAGTGATTTTAGGGCTAAAATTGAGAAATAAGACAAAAATTTCGGAGAAAAAATGGTAAAAGTTCTGATTGTTCAAATGCAATCCGTTTTAGGGGACAAACAGGCTAATTTCGATAAAGTTGAGAAACTTTTGAACGGGCATGAGGGTTATAAACCTGACTTGATAATATTGCCTGAATTGTTTGCGACAGGTTGGTTTTGCGACATTTATGACAAAGTTGCAGAAAGTTTTGGCACTTCAAAAATAATGGATTTTTTGGCAAATATTGCAAAACGCTTTAATTCCAATGTAATTGGCGGTTCTTTTGCAAGACGTGATGACAATGGCGAAATCAAAAACACTTGTCCTGTATTCGACAGAAACGGCGAAATGATTGCATTTTACGACAAAATGCACCTTTATTCATATCTTGGTGATACGGAAAATTTGAATTCTGTAAGAGGTGAAACTCCAGTAATTGCAACGACAGACGTTGGAAAAATTGGAATTTCGATTTGTTATGATATTCGTTTTCCAGAAATTTACCGTTGCTATGCGTTTGGCGGAGCAGATATTTTGGTAAATGTGGCTGCATGGCCCTTGTCCAGAAGGCTTCACTGGGAAACGCTCATTCGGGCGAGAGCAATCGAAAATCAATCATATATGATTGCTGTTTCTCAAACGGGTGAAATTCAAAACGGAATTTATAACATTGGAAGTTCAACCGTACTGTCGCCTTTGGGCGAAACGATTGCGTCTTTGGAATACGAAGAGGCGGTTTTGAAGGCGGAATTTGACCTTGCCGATATGAAAAAACTCAGAGAAACGGTGAAAACGCTCTCTGACAGGCACGATAACTATACCTTGGAGGTTTAATGAAAAATATATTCAGAGCAATTCTTTCGGTTGCAACGATTTTAGGCGGTTTGAGCGCATTTGCAAATTCACAGTTGGCGACGACCGTAAATTCTTCACCACTCGAAACGTCGTCGGTGGTTGCAGTTTCAGTTAAAGAAGCAGACACGGGCAAAGTTCTATATCAACATAATGAAAGAAAACTTTTGCACCCAGCATCAACATTAAAAATTTTCACTACAATCCCCGCTATGGAAGAACTTGGGGACGAATATGAATTTACTACGACATTTTACACGGCGAACAATAATTTGTATGTAAAAGCAGGTGCTGACCCGTTTTTGACATCTGCTGACCTTAAAAATGCAATTAAGTCAATCAAGGGCAAGGGCTACCATTCGTTTAATAAAGTTTATTTTGACGGAAGTATCATCGATAACTCAGAGTGGGGAATCGGCTGGATGTGGGACGATACGACCAATAAACTTATGCAAAAATTCAGCGCATATAATCTTGATAACAATCTTGTGAATATAGAAGTTTCAAAGGGCGAAAATGGCGTGGTTACTGCAAAATCTAACGTTCCGTTGCCAGTAATTAATTCGATTTCGGCTGGTGACAAGGACGAAATTTTTGCAGTAAGAAATGAATGGGTTTCGCCAGAAGTAATTTTGGTTGCTGGTTCAATAAAATCGCCTGTTCAGACGGTACAAGTTCCGTTAAATAATTTAAAACGTAATTATCAACAAACAATTATGAAGAACATCAAAAAGGTGAAAATCACCTTGCAACAACCAGTTTGTCTTGAAGAAAAAGTTCCTGAAAATGCCAAGGTTATTTTAGAGATAAAAAATCCTGTAATGCCTGCTTATGAAAGGATTTTCAAGAATAGTGATAATCTTTGTGCAGAAACTGTTTCAAAAATTGCAGGTGGTCAAAAATCTGGCGAAACAGGCTCTTTTGCCAACCAAACAAAGATGTTTTACGATTATTGGAACTCAAATGGAGTTGACACAAAAGGAATTGTGATTGCAGATGCAAGCGGTGTAAGCCGTAACAACCTTGTGACAGTTGACTTCATGACCAATGCGTTGGATAAAATTTATGTCAATAAACAAGAACAATTTATCAAAGATACTTTCGCTCAATCTGGGGAAGGCACATTTTCAAACAGATTGCTCAATTACAGAGGATACGTTTTCTTGAAATCGGGTACTTTGGCGAATATCAGCGGACTTGCTGGCTATGTTAAGGCTGACAACGGCAAAACATATTCTGTCGCAATTTTAATACAAAATTTCACATACCCTGAAAATCAAGTCAAACTCTTCGAAAACAGATTAATCGAAGAAATAAAAAAATTATAGAAAATTGGGTTAATTCAACCGATAATGACTTTTTTGTCGGTAAAATTTATATTCTCTCTTGTGAAAACAAGGGAGAATTTTTTATGACAAAAATTAATGAATTATATAAATGCGAAGTTTGCGGAAATATTGTTGAAGTCGTCCATGCCTCTTGTGGCGAGTTGGTTTGTTGTTCTCAAACTATGAGCAAAATTAAACCGCAAAAAGAGGTGGCTGAATTTTCTGAAAAGCATTATCCTGTTTTGATTAAGGACGAGGACGGCAACTATATTATCCGTGTTGGTGAAATTGACCACCCGATGGAAAAAGAACATTATATTATGTTTATTGAGGCGATTTCGAAAGATAAAAAATATTTGAAGCGTGTTTATTTAGAACCGCACGAACGTCCGATTTTAGACCCTGCATGTACTTGTAGGCATTTTGATGCAAGGGCGCTTTGTAATATTCACGGGCTTTTTGAGTCTCCGCTTGTCAAAGAAGATGAACTTGAAACAGAAGAATAATTTTTCTAAGGGCAAAACGAAGGTGCGATTTTTGGTCGCACCTTTTGTCGTAAATTCAGTTATATCAAGCATTAATGTCTGTCGGGCTTAATGACTTGAATGTTTTTATTTGTGCTGATTTCAATTCTTGCGTTGCGCAGTTTGTCTCTCGTTTCTTCGTCAAGTCCTCTGCCGTTGATGAGCCTATCGATGAAGCCAGTATTGAGTTTTACGGCTTTTTCAAGCGCACCGATTTCTTCAAGAGTGTCTTTAATTAACGAAAAATCGTAGTTGAAACCTTGTTTGTGATGATATACAAGGGTTTCGCCCGTCGGAGAGGTAATCGGTTCGCCACCTTGTTCGAAGTAGAGTTTGAAAATCGATTTCAAATCTTGTAATTCCGCCTGCATAGTCGAAACAGCCCCTTGAATACGCAAAAATCTTTCGAAGAGATATTCAACATTTTCAATCTGTTTCATCTGCCATGCATATTTTTTCTTGTAAAGTTTTTTGAGTGCAGGATAACTCAACGCAAGCCCCATGGCATCTGCCATTGCTCTGTGACGTTCGTTAAATTCAACGTGGAATTTATTCATCAACGCTTCCATTCCGCATGATTCCAAATCGGGATAGACTTCCTTAAACATAGCCTGAGAGTCAATCATAGGATTGGTTATTGGCTTGCCGGTTGTGCGTTTTGCGGCTTCGTTGATGTAACTGTAATCGAAAATCGCATTGTGAGCAACAATCGGGTAATCGCCAATAAATTCGAGTATTTTGGGCATGATTTCTGCTTCAGTTGGAGCGTCCTTGACCATTTCTTCGGTAATTCCGTGAACAGCCATACTCGACTTTCTGATGTGTTGTTCGGGGTTAATCAAAGTTTGAAATTCGGACTTAATTTTGCCGTTTTCCAATCTCAATCCCGCAAATTCAACCATTCTTTCTTTTGTGTAATCCAAACCCGTTGTTTCAACGTCTAAAACTATTTCTATAACCTTTTTGGGGGGCATTTCAAAATCTCCAACCGTGTAGTAATTTAATCTTAACATAAACAAAAATTTTTGTTTAAGATATAATTATTCTCAGATAAAACCGATTAAAAAGGACAAAAAATGGCTGGGTTTATAGATAAAGTAAGAATCAAATTGTTGTCAGGCAAAGGCGGAAACGGTATGGTTGCTTGGCGACGTGAAAAATATGTTGACAAAGGTGGTCCGGCAGGCGGTGACGGCGGACGTGGCGGAGATATTTATCTTGTTGCGGACGAAAGTATGTCAACATTGATGGATTTTACTTTTCAATCTGTTTTCAAGTCAGAAAATGGTGAAAACGGTCGTGGCAAAAGCCAACACGGTGCTTGCGGAAAAGATTTATACGTCAAAGTTCCCTTGGGTACAGTCGTAAGAGACTTGGACACAAATAAAATTATTGCTGACTTAAAACACCCCGAACAAGCCGTAATGGTTGCAAAAGGCGGTCGTGGCGGTCGTGGAAACACAAGATTTGCGACTGCACAAAAAAGAGCGCCACAATTTTGTGAGCCTGGAGAACCAGGGGTTGAAAGAAATCTTGAGTTAGAATTGAAATTGCTTGCAGATATTGGGCTTTTGGGTATGCCGAATGCTGGAAAATCGACTCTCATAAGTGTTATTAGTTCTGCAAAGCCGAAAATTGCAGATTATCCGTTCACGACCATTGTTCCTAATCTTGGCGTGGTCAGAAAGCCTACGGGTGACGGGTTTGTCGTTGCGGATATTCCAGGGCTTGTCGAGGGTGCATCGGAAGGTATCGGTTTGGGGCATGAATTTTTGCGCCACGTTGAAAGATGCCGTTTTTTAATTCACCTTGTGGATTTGACGGCTGAAGATCCCTTGCAAAATTATTTGACCATCAACGAAGAACTTGCAAAACACGACGAGAGACTCGCTTCGACCTATCAAATTTTAGTTTTGAACAAGATTGATGCCGTTGAGCCCGAATATGTTGAGGAAATGAAGGAAAAATTTAGCGAATATTCTGATGAAATTTTCACGATTTCCGCTGCGACAAAGCAAAATTTGAAAGAATTTATGAACTTTGTTTATCAAAAAGTTGATGAAATTGAAAAGCCCGAAATCGAGATTGAAACGGAAGAAGATTTGGGCGCTTTTGATAATGATGACAGTGCTTTTTCGGTTTATAAAACTGGAAAGAATGAATTTGTTGTTGAGGGCGGAAAGTTGTTCAGATTGGCGAATGTAACTGATTCTCAAAATCTTGAGCAAATCAATCGTTTTCAGCATATCATCGCTGATATGGGCGTGTTTGAGGCTCTCAAGCAGGCAGGTGTCAAAGATGGTGATGAGGTCAAAATCGGACACATCGTTTTTGCATATTATGACTAATTGAAAAGGTGAAGTATGGAACAGATTTTAGCACCGCAAATCGAGTATTTGCTGATGTTACAGAATTTTCGTGAAATTTCGGGCGGAGTTTTGGACAACTTCTTTTTGTTCATAACCTCTTGTGCGGAAATCACAATTCCAGCGATGGTAATGGCTTGTATTTACTGGTGTTTTGATACAAAAATCGGCACATACCTTTTTTTCAACTGGAGCATGGGAACTGTTGCGTGTCAGTTTTTGAAAACACTCGGTTGCATTTACCGTCCGTGGGTTTTGGATAGCCGAGTTCACCCGATTGACTCTGCAATCAAAATGGCAAACGGATACTCGTTTCCGAGTGGTCACACCCAAACTGCGGTGTCGGTTTACGGCGGAATGGCGAAGTCTTTTGGAAACAAATTTTTCAAAACTTTTATGATAATTTTGGTTTTACTCATCGCTTTTTCGAGAAATTATATCGGCGTTCACACTCCGCAAGACGTCATTGTCGCGTTTGTTTTGGGGCTTGTTTTGTTGTTTTTCATTGACAAAATGATGAAATGGGTTGAGGGCGGAAAAAATCGTGATTTGATAGTTCTTTTAGGGGTAATTCTTTCTGCGGTGGCACTTTTGGTTTACGAAGAATTTAAGGTCTATCCGATGGATTATTTGAACGGGGTGCTTTTGGTTGACCCTGACAAAATGAGATTGTCCTCATTTCCGAAAATTGGCTTGTATTTTGGCGTTTTTGGGGGTTGGGTAGTGAATAGAAGGTTTATTAATTTTGATGCTAAAATTGGCTCTGTAAAAGATAAAATTGTTCGTTTTGTCATTGGTGCAACGATTTTGGGGATAATTTCAATGCAAACAACACATTTGGTCGGTGGCGAAGGTGTTTTGAAGTATCTTGCGGCGGTAATTTCTTTCGCTTCGGGCTTTTTCACGATGGCGATTTACCCTGCCTTGGTTGTTTTCGTTCGTAAAAAAATCTTGAAAAAATAATATTTTTTGTTGTCAAATGGCGATTTTTAGTGGAAAATTTTGAAAAAATGTGATTGAAATATTAGTTTTAGAAAAATTGAAAAAAGAAGTTACGGTATGATAGTCTAAAAGCGAACAAATATACATTATTATTGACTATTTGTTTGAATTGATATTTAATTAAATTCGGGAGACGCTATGAGTTCAGAAGAAATAAATGTTCAAGAATATGTAATGTCATTTCTAAACGAAATGAATTTTTTGTACGATTTTAAAGACAAGACAGTTATGTTTATGTTTTATCAACCCGATATTGACAATGCGAAAGCGGTCAAAAATCTTGGGGCGAGAAAGGTTTATTATGTCAATCCTGATGAAATTACGGTTTCAGATGATAAAGACATTATTTGCTTAAATTCACAGCCCGAGTGTTTTCCAGATGTTGAAGATGGTTCGGTTGACTTGATTATCGGACTTGAAATCCTTGAGCATATAAATAATCTTAAGCAATTTTTTGGCGAACTCAAAAGAATTTTGTCATCAGACGGAAACATTGAACTTCAGGGCAATCCGATGTGGACATCGCATTTTGGACACCATCTTTGGATTGAAGATAAGTTTATTTTTTATGATGAAACAAACCCGTTTGAACCTTGGGAACACTTGATTTACAAGACGAAAGACGAGTATTATTCGGCATTGAAGGATAAGGGAATTTCTCCTGAAGATAGCCGAGAAATTATTTCTTGGATTTATAACGATAAAGAAATTAGCAGACACACTCCGACGGAGATTATCGAGGCAGCGTCTGGAATTAAAAACGAACCTTGCAAAGAGTTGAACAAGGCAAGTTATTCTTCAGCGGTGGTTGAATCTTACAAGGTTGACGGCTGGAGAATGATTTTCAAAAAATATTACGACAAAACAGAACCGAATGAATTTTTTGAAAAAGCAAAAGAATTTTATACCGAAGAAGATTTGAAAACACAGCGAGTTGTGTTGAGAATGAGGGCTGATGAGGATTGCGAACTTCGTTGTTCACGCAGACAATATGTCTATGAAATGCCAGAATTGCCCCAACATATTGCGGATATTTTGTATCCGTTCTTTAAAAAACACGATATGAAAAATAAGCGAGTTTTGAACTTATGTTTGAACAATAACGAACTTATTTCTCAAGCGTTTATGGCACAAGGTGCGAAGTTGGTTTATGCTGTTTCACCGCTTATTGAACATAAGCAAAAAACAGGTCCGATAAAGACTTTCTGTTCAAACTTCGAGGACGTAAACCTTTGGGAATTCTATCGTTTCGATGTAGTTTTCTTTATGGATACGCTTTATAATTTCAAAGATTTTGAAAAGTTTTTGGAAAATCTTAAACAGGTGGTCAAGGACGATACCATAATGTATATTATGGGCTATATGCCATATAGTTCGCACGCCGGTCACTTGATTTATACAGATGAACACAAATTCTCTGATGAAACGTGTATTTTTGAGCCTTGGGAACATTTGGCTTACGAGACAAAAGAGGAATTTGAGGCTGCATTGAAGGCTAAAAATATCCCTGATTATGAAATTGATGAAATTTCAGAGATATATTTCACGCCATCAAAGGTTTTGAAGTATTCTCCGACGGAACTTTTGGAAAAATTTAAACAAGTAAAAGATATGTATTTGTATAGGATTTACAAATATGTTCCGAAAAATGAATATTATGAACTTGCGGCGAAAAAATATCCTAAAGAAGATTTGGACGTTGAAAGAATGATTTTCTCGACAGATATTCCTGAAAAATTGTACTTTGATGAACTCGATATCGATACATATTTGCAGGACAATCTTGCGGATATCAATCGTAAATATAACTTCAAGGGCAAAAAAGTTCTGAATTTGACACCGTTTATCAATAATATTTTGACAGACGGAATCGAATCGTTAGGGGTTGATGAAGTTGTCGCAATGACAAGCCATTACTCAGGTTTCGAACTCAAAGGCGGTTTGCACGCAAGAAGAGTAAATCAAGCCATTGAGGACTTGGATAATCTTGACGATAAGTTCGATATCATCTACGGTTTGGACGTTTTGGAACACGTTAAAGATTTGAGAAAATTTTATGCAAATCTGATAAGACTTGTGGACGATAACGGCGTAATTTGCATACAAGGTTCACCGCTCTGGCCGAGTGATAATGGTCATAATTTTATGGACGGACTCGATTGCGGAAAACTCAGAACAGGTTTGGGCAATAAACGTCTTGAACCTTGGGAACATCTTGCTTACGATTCGAAAGAAGAACTCAAAGAAGCAATGTTGAAGAAGAAATTCACCGCTCACGATGCGGAAACTGTTTCTGAGTATATTTTCAATTCTGATAAGATTAATCGCTTGTCGTTCGTTGATTTTCTTGATGTTTTGGACGAATTTGATAATGTGTTCTATGGACATAAAAAAATTCTTCATTACACAGAAGAGAATGAATTTTATAGAATTGCAAATGCAAAATACACTCACGAAGAATTGAGAACAAAAGAATTGAAACTTTTCATTCGAAAGAAACTTTCGTAACCTCGTGATGACAGCAGTCGTGGAGAAAAAATGACAGATAAAGACGCAAAATTTTATACAAATTCAGGTATCGAAAAAACTAATCATGGCGATTTTGAAGGTGCGATTAGAGATTTTGAAAAGGCTGAAGAACTTTTGCCTGATTGGGCTTTGACACATTTTTCAAAAGCGATTGCATATCACCATCTGAAACAACTCGAAAAGGCTTTCGAATCTTATACTCGAGCAATCGAACTCGATGGAAAAATGGTGGACGCTTACTATAACAGGGCGCATACCGTTTTGTTGTTTGATAATTTGGAAGAAAAAGGCTTGAGACAGGCACTTTCGGATTTGCAAAAAGCGATTGAACTTGACGAAAAATTTGTCGATGCGCTTTATTATTCTGCCGTTGTAAAAATGAAATTGAAAGATTATCAAGGGGCAGTTAATGACCTTGATAAAGTCATCGCAATCGAACCAGCCGCAATACATTCGAAGGCTTTGAAAAAATTAATTTTGCAAAAATATATGAAACAAGAAAAATGAAATACCGAAATTTGAAAAAGGGCACTGTCTATGAGATTTTGCAGACAAACGTTATAAATTGCACAAATGCTCAAGACGGTCAAAAAATGGTCTTATATACAAACGGCGAGTTGACTTTTTGCCGTGAAGAGGGCGAATTTTATCAAAAATTTGAAAAAATTGACGAATGAAAAGATGTTTTTGGGTGGACGAAAAGTCCGAAATCTATGTAAAATATCACGATGAAGAGTGGGGTAATCCGAAGTTTGACGATAGGGATTTGTTCGAATTGCTTATTTTGGAAGGGTTTCAGGCTGGTCTGTCTTGGCTTACCGTCTTGAAAAAACGTTCGGCGTTTCGGGTTGAATATGAAAATTTTGACGTTGAAAAAGTTGCGAATTTTGATGAAAATAAAATCGCCAAAATGCTTGCGAATAAAGAGATTATACGAAGTGAGCAAAAAATTCGTGCATCAATTTTGAATGCAAAAATTTTCATGAAAATACAAAAAGAATTTGGCAGTTTTTCGGATTATATTTGGGGTTTTACTGGGAATAAAGTCGTTTTTAATACGGACGGTAAGGTCATAGTCTCGAATGAACTTTCGGATAAAATTTCAAAAGATTTGAAAAAACGAGGAATGAAATACGTCGGAACAGTGATTATTTATTCGTATTTGCAAGCAATTGGCGTGGTTAACGACCACGACAAAGAATGTTTTTTGCATAAAGAAGGTTGATTTTTTGTAAAAAGTCAGGTCGATTTTTGATGAAAAGTTTTAATTTTTAATCAAATGGCGTTTCAACAAAAAAGGCGAGCCTTGCGGTTCGCCCTTTTTTAAAAGAAATTTATTGAAACTATTTAAGTTCAACAGTTGCGCCTGCTTCTTCAAGTTTTTTCTTGATTTCAGCAGCTTCTTCTTTCTTAACGCCTTCTTTGATTGCTTTCGGTGCAGCGTCAACGAGGTCTTTTGCTTCTTTCAAGCCGAGGCCTGTCAATGCTCTAACTTCTTTAAGAACTGCGATTTTGTTAGCGCCAGCTGAAGCCAAGATTACGTTAACTTCAGTTGCTTCTTCTTCTGCTGCTGCGCCTGCTGCCGGTGCTGCTGCTGCAACTGCAACCGGTGCTGCTGCTGATACGCCGAATTTTTCTTCCATTGCTTTAACTAATTCTGCTGCTTCAAGCAATGTTAATGATTCGATTTTTTCTAAAATTTCTGTTACGTTGCTCATTTTATTTCTCCTTTAATTATTTTCTTTGTTTTGTGTTTTTATGCCGCTAAAGTTATGCAGCCTTTTGTTTTGCAACTGCATCGATTGCTCTGACCAAACTGCTCATTACAGCGTTTACAGCGCCAGCGATACCTGTTGCCGGTGAATTTACGCAGCCAAGCATTTTTGCATAAAGTTCTTCTTTTGAAGGAATATTTGCAAGTGCTTTTGCTTCTTCTGCGGACAATAATTGTCCGTCCAAGCCTGCTGCAACAATAACACCTTTTTTCTTTTCTTTGATAAACTTAGCAAGAACTTTTGCAGGTTGTGCAGGATCTTCAAAACCAAACGCAACAGCGATAGGTCCTTTGAAAGTTTCTGCCAATACTTCAAATTGAGTTCCTTTAATTGCCAACTTTGCCAAAGTATTTTTAGTAACCATATAGTCACCGCCAACTTTTTGAAGTTCACGACGGAGATATTGAATTTCTTCTACTGTCATACCTTTGTATTCAGTAACGATGGCTACTTGTGCCTTTTCCATTTTTTCTTTAATGGAGTCAGCCTTTTCTTGTTTAAAAGCTTTTGTTGCCATTTTTGCTCCTTTGTATTTTATCGACCTGTTTTTCCCTCGCAAAAAAAAATTTTACGAGTGAAACCAATCGTAAAATCGAAAATTTTATAAAATCCCGAGCAAAACGAGATTTGTATTGAAATTTTGATGTTACCTGATTTGGGTGATTTTTAAGAACTGAACTTTGTCTAAATCGAACATCACTGCCCGTTTTTGTCTTTGCCGATTGTTGTTATTTCTAACTGTCAACCGCCTTTTGACCTTGCCGATTGCCGTTATTCCTAACTGCCAACCCTGCCAGTTCCCCAAATGTCTTTGGCTTCGAATTTATATTATTTTAAACATGATTTAAAATCAACCCCATGATTATGAAATCGTTTTAAAAAATTTTTGAGTGACTTGCTATAATGGGATTTTCTTGTTATTATAAAGTTCACAAGGATAAAAAGAAGGAGAAATATTATCAGCAGAGATTTTAACCAAAACAACAATTCGTTGTTAAATGAAAGAATTACATCAAAAGAAGTCAGATTGATTGACGATGAAGGAAATAATCACGGAGTAATTGCAACGGCAAAAGCACTTCAAATGGCACAAGATAAAGATTTGGACTTGGTGGTAGTTTCACCGAATCAAGAACCGCCGGTTGCGAAAATTCTTGACTATGGAAAATATAAATATGAAATGGCAAGACGAGCCAAGGAAGCGAAGAAGAAACAAAAAGTCGTTGAAATTAAGGAAATCAAGATTAGATATAAGATTGACGTTCACGATTATCAAGTCAGAATTAAAAATATTAAGAAATTTTTGGCAGATGGAAACAAGGTTAAAATCGTCGTAATGCTTAGAGGACGTGAAATGCAACACAATCAGTTGGCGTACGATTTGGCTAATAGATTTTTAGAAGATTTGAAGGACGTAAAATTGACAGTTGAAAGAAAGCCGTCACTTGAAGGAAGAAACGTCATTACAATCCTCGCTCCTTAGAGTTTAAAAAAATCAATAAAAAAGAACCTTTCGAGGTTCTTTTTTTTGTGAAAAAATTTTTAAATAGCGGTAATAATCCAGATAAATTTTCGGAAAAATTTAGCCAAAAGCATGGCGAGAAAACCGAAAATAATGTCGAATACTGCCCTTGTGAAACTTTCAAAAAATAGCCAATCCGTGATGTAAGAGAAGTTCTCGTGCTTCAAGAGAAGAACTAAAAACATATAGAAAAAACCGAGTATGTGAATAAGCAAAACGGCTGTAATTGTTGCTTTTAGCATATTTTTTACGGAATGATTTCGGTACATGATTCCGCCAGCAATCAAAGAGGCTGGGATAAAGGCTAAAATATAACCGAAAGATGGTTGTAGAACGTAGTTAAATCCGCCACCTAAGCCGAAAATCGGGATTAAGGTTAAGCCTAAAACGATGTAGAAAAAAGCGGAAGTCATTGTGCAAGCAGCGCCCAAAAGTGCGACGGAGAAGAGTAATACAGGCACTTGAGGAATATAAAAATACGCTTTGAATGCAAAAATCGAGCCTAAATCTTGGAAAAATTCAGGGTGGAGCATGCCAATGAATGGTTGCAAAATGTTGAAGAGTTTAATCCTTGTAAACGTAGCAACGATGAGCAGTACCGTGAAAAATCCGACTAAAGATAATATTCCAACGAGCCTAAGCGGTGAATATTGCGGTGTTTTTTGTTTTTTTTGTGGAACTTCGTTTGTCATTTTGTTTGCCCGTAAAATTCTTCTTTTAGTTTTGTGTAATTTGACTTAAATTTATCATACCAAATATTTTCAGTAAACATTATTAAGGCATCTTCATTATTGTCCTGATAATATTTTTTTCTTGTGCCGATTGTGGAAAATCCGAATTTGTCGTAGAGAGAAATGGCTGCGATGTTACTCTCACGGACTTCGAGAGTGATATATTTAATCATTTTTTTGTAACATTCGTCGATAATATCGAACATCAAAGTCTTTGCCACTCCTTGCCGACGAAAATCCGGGTGGGTTGCGATAGTTGTGATATGGGCTTCTTCAAGGATTTGCCAAAACCCGTAAAATCCCGCCATATCGCCTTTTGGGGTCAAAGCGCATCTGTAAGTTGCCAATTTGTTTGAAATTTCGTTTTCGAACGAAACCCTTGACCAGTGGTGGTTTGGGTAGGCAACTTCCTCGATTTCCATAACTTCATCGAGGTCAATTTCAGCAATATCTTTTATAGAAACTTTTAAAATCATGATAATATTTTACCACGATTGTGAAAACGGGGCATAACGATACGTTTTTGTTAAAAATTTTACATATTTGAAAAAATACATTATTCTTTTATTAGAAGAGGAATTTTTATGAAAAAGATTGTATTATTTATCGCTTTAATGTTAATGGTAGTGCCGATTACGACGGAAAATGTGTTGGCAAAAAGTTCTGACAAAAACGCAGAAACTGTCGCAAATAAAGATGTAACAAAATCTCTTGAGAACGCTAATTTTGAGAAGCAAGAATTTGCAAAAATGAAGGCTGAAGAAGCGATAAAAAATGCAAAAAAACAAAATTCTGAATACAAAAAGGCTCAAAAAGCAGCAAAGAAAGAACTTCAAAGCCTTAAACGCCAAAGAAATGAAGAGCGTTTGAAGTATGAAAAAGAAATGCTCGACAAGCAGTCAGAAAATACGAAAATGATGGCAGAGCCTGATTCTTCGGCTGAAAATGTTACAGAAACTGCTAAAAAGACAGAAAAAAATATCTCTGATAAAAGTGAAGTTAAAAATGAAATTAAACACAATCTTCAACCTCAAGAACCGCAACGTATTGCGCCTAAAAAAAATGAGTCGCTTGTTGAAGATAAAAAAGAAGTTTCGGACGAATCTCAAAAGGTTGAAAATAACGTAAAACCTGAAAATGATGAGAATATCAAGGATTTGCCTAATCAAGAAGAAAATCTTGAAAACAAAAATCAAAATATTGATAAAACGGTTGAGCAAATAGGTGAAACTCAATCACAAGAGGATATTGCACCTGTTTCCGAAAAGAAATCAGACTATGTTCCCCTCGAAAAAAACAAAAAGGAAATTGCTCAATATAAAAAGCAAATCAAACAGGCTGGTTTGAAATTTAATGAGGAAGATTTTGTTAAACAGGCAGAGTTGAATAAGACGGAACTCGTCAGAATGTATCTTATGGCTGGCATGAAGCCCGATTCGGCGTTGAAATCGAATACGACACCGTTGATTTGGGCAAGTTTTAACGGAAATCTTGCAATGGTTAAAAATCTTGCTGAGGCTGGCGCAAATGTAAATGTTGTCAATTCTGACGGTTTTACTCCGTTGCATGCGGCCGTCGAGAGCGAAAATGCAAATGTCGTAAGGTATTTGCTTCAACGTGGCGCAAAAATTAATACGGCAACCGTGAAAGATGGTACGACACCCTTGCACACTGCTTGTTACAAGGGAAATAAGGAAATTGCTCAAATCTTGATTGTTGCTGGTGCGGATATTGAGGCGAAAACTGTTCATGGGGCTACACCGCTTGTTATGGCTACGTTTTACGGCAAAAAAGATATTGTTGAATGTTTGAAATCTAACGGCGCAAAAATTGACGTTGAGTCAAAACAGGGCGAAGTTCTTGCAAAATCTGCGATTACAGCGAATAAGACAGATTCTTATGAAGAACTTGTCAAGGCAGGTGCAGACGTTAATATGGCTGATGAAAACGGCAAAACGATGTTGCAGGCTGCGGTTGAGAAAGGTGATGTCAAAACTGTCGAAACTCTTATTAAGGACGGCGCAGACGTCAATGTTAAATGTTCTTATATGGAAAGTTCAGGCGTAACGCCTTTGATTACGGCGGTTATCACGAAAAATGAGACAGGGATTAAACCTCTGTTGAAATCAAATGTTGACCTCAATGCGAAAGAAAAAAATCTCGGATTGACGGCGTTGCAGATTGCGATTTTGCAAGGGAATGAGGACGTTGCGGCGGATTTGATTTTTAATGGGGCGGACATAAATTCGTTGACAAATGACGGGTTTACTGCGGCTGACATTGCGCTTGCGAAAAAAGATATTTCGATGTTGAAAAAATTGGTCGCAAGTGGCGCTATGTTTGGTAAAAAGACTGGTGCTGAACTCGTGAAATTTGGCTGTTCAATGAATTATGATTCTGAAAAAAGTTTGTATAAAATTGACGCAAATGACGCTATTACGGCTGTTTTGGAACTCGAACAAACACAAAATGATGAGTATTTAAAATATATGGAAAAATCTTATTCGTTCAGAAAAGAGCAAGGTTTTGCCTTGAATAAACATATTTTAAAGGTTTACAGACTTTTGTACGAGATGATTAAATAATGACCTCAAGCGTTTATGTCCATATTCCTTTTTGCCTGCGAAAGTGTTATTATTGCACGTTTCCGTCCTATTCAACACTTGATTTAAGAGAAAAATATCTTGGGGGACTTTTTGCAGAAATTGAGGGTCGTTATTCGGGTGAAAAAATCAAAACGCTTTATATTGGGGGCGGAACGCCGTCACTGATTGACTTTGCACAAATTGGCAAAATTGTTTCAAAATTTAATTTTGAAAACAATGCAGAAATTACCATTGAAGCAAATCCAGAAAGCACTACTCGTGATTGGCTTAATGGCATTTTTGATGTGGGCGTGAATAGGCTCAGTTTTGGGGTGCAAAGTTTTGATGATAAGTTGTTGAAATTAATTGGACGAAAACATACGGTAAAACAGGCTTTTGATGTGATTTTGACGGCTCGAGAAGTTGGATTTAAAAATATAAACGTTGATTTGATTTATGGGTTGCCAACTCAGACTATGAGTGATGTTTCGGCATCTGTAATTACCGCATGTGAAATTGGGGTTGAACATATTTCGTCTTACGGATTAAAAATTGAAGAGGGTTCGAAATTTTTTGCTGAACGCCCAAAATCCTTGCCAGATGAGGATATGCAGGCTGATATGTATTTGAAATTGTGCGAAATTACGGCAAAATATGGCTACAAACATTATGAAATCAGTAATTTTGCCAAGGTTGGATTTGAATCAAGACACAATTTGAATTATTGGAATGATGAAAATTATTACGGATTCGGTTGTGGCGCAAGCGGTTACGAGGGTTCGACAAGATATACTCACGAAATTTCGATTGAAAACTATCTTGAAAATCCGTTGAAATTGACGGAAAAAGAAGTTTTGACAAGAGATGTTATGCTTGAGGAAACAATTTTTTTAGGCTTTAGAAAGGCAGACGGGGTAAATGTTTCGGCGATTAATGAAAAATTTGGAATTGATTTTGAAAAAAAATATTCTGATGTTTTTAAAAAATATGAAAAATATTTTACGAAAACCGAAAACGGCTATGCCTTAACGGACGAGGGCTTTTTGCTGAGTAATTGCATCTTGTCGGATTTTGCGGAGTAGGATATTATAAAATTATGATTGATACGCATGCGCATTTGAATATTGAAAATTACGAGGGTCGAATTGATGAGATTTTGGCGGAATTAAAGGCTGTTGGGGTCGAAAAGGTCGTTATTCCTGGGGTTGTGCCGAAGGAATTTGACAGTATTATAAATTTGATTGAAAAATACGATAATTTGTACGGCGCAGTTGGTGTTCAGCCTGAGGAAATTTCTGATTTACCTGAGAATTGGGCAGATATTGTCGAAAGATATTGTGACCACCCTAAAATCGTTGCAGTGGGCGAGATTGGGCTTGATTATTATTGGATTAAAGAGCAAGAAAATCACGATTTGCAAAAAGAAATTTTTATTAAACAAATTGAGATTGCGAAGCGGAAAAATTTGCCCGTTTTAATTCACGATAGAGAGGCTCACGGCGATACTTTTGATATTTTGCAGAAATACACCGAGGGGAAAATTCCTGTTGTTATGCACTGCTTTTCTGGGTCACCTGAATTTGCTGAAAGGTGTTTGAAAGAGGGCTGGTATCTTGCTTTGGGCGGTGTTGTAACGTTTAAAAATGCAAAAAAAACTAAGGAAGTTGCAAAAATTACCCCGTTGGATAGGTTGCTTCTTGAAACCGATTCGCCTTATTTGACGCCTGTTCCGCACCGTGGTGAGGAAAATTCACCTGCTTATGTGAAATTTGTCGCTGAAGAGATTGCGAAACTTCGTGAAATATCTTTTGAAGAAGTTGATAAGGCAACCACGGCAAATGCGATGAGAATATTTAACTTTGGAGAAAAATGAAAGAACGTTTAGATAAAATTTTATTCGATTTGGGTTATTTTGAGACGAAAAGCAAGGCGCAGGCTGCGATTATGGCTGGCAACGTCAAAATTAACGGCGAAAAAATTACAAAGGCTGGCTATCAGTTGGAATACCACGAGGGGCTTGACATTGAGGTCAAATCGATGCCTTATGTTTCTCGAGGGGGATATAAACTTGCAAAAGCCGTAAAAGCCTTTAACTTGAACTTAAACGACCGAATATGCCTCGATGCTGGTGCTTCGACGGGCGGTTTTACCGATTGTATGCTTCAAAATGGTGCAAAAAAAGTTTATTCTGTCGATGTTGGGTATGGTCAATTTGCTTGGAAACTCAGAACAGATGAGCGTGTTAAGGTCGTTGAACGAATGAATATCAAAAATTGTTCAAGGGCTGATATTTACGATGAAAACGATGTTTTGCCTGATTTTTGTGCAACGGATTTGTCGTTTATTTCAGTCAAAAAAGTTTTGAAGAATATTTTGTCGTTAATGCAACCTGAAAATATTCAGATTGTTTCGCTTATCAAACCGCAATTTGAGGCAGGCAAGGACGAAGTCGGGAAAAATGGCGTCGTTCGTGACAAATCGGTTCATATAAAAGTTATTCATGAAATCATTGATTTTGCACAGGAAGAATTGGGTCTTTTTGCCCTGAATTTAACGGTTTCGCCAATTAAAGGACCTGCTGGAAATATTGAATATCTTGTTCTTTTGTCTGATAAGTCGGTTGGTGGACAAGATTTTGAGGTCGAAAGCATTGTAAATAGTGCAGTTCAGGAATTATAAGATGAAAAAATCCGATTTACATTTGCACAGCAATTTTTCTGACGGAAGTGAAACGCCCGAGGAACTTTTAAATAGCATAAAAACCGCACAAATTGTGACTTTTGCCTTGACTGACCACGATACCATTGCTGGTTGTGAAAAGATGAAAACGCTTGTCCCGCCTGAGATTAACTTTATTAGAGGGGTCGAACTCACTTGTGAGACGGAAAA
>SAMEA104315430__coassemble_533_pt1 | contig 16081 bp, 13 predicted proteins | sample SAMEA104315430__metabat2_low_PE_035 | metagenome-assembled genome bin SAMEA104315430 (sample SAMEA104315430) | gut metagenome | biome: Monkey gut; feature: monkey-associated habitat; material: faeces | place: China | collected 2013
CCGCTCCAGGGCCTCTTCCAGCCTCGTCTGTGCCAATTAAAAACGAACCGTCGGCACTCAAAGTTTTATCAAAAAGAAAAAGATTATTCTTCTTCATCAAGAGTCAACCTGCCGAGCCTACCATCACGAAAATCCATCATCAACATCGATGCCGCACGCAAAATATCGGGCTTTGAACTTTGTCCGATGAGATTTCGTTTTACGGCGATTTTTTCAAGTGAAAATTCTTCTCCGTCCTCAAAACCGTAACGATTTTTGATAACCTCGGGATACATTTCCGACATAATTTTCAAAAATTCTTCCGCAATACTTTCGAGTTCATAAGCATTTTCCCCGATTGAATCAACGAAAGCCAAACGCAAAGCCTTGTTTTGTTCAACTTGCTTTACAGGAATAATACCAGGGGTGTCCAAAAGGTCAATTCTTGGATTAATTCTGACCCACTGTTGTTGCCTTGTAACACCTGCTTTTGCGCCTGTTTTTGTTTTTGTTTTTTTGATTAATTTATTAATAATACTCGATTTTCCGACATTCGGCATGCCAACAACCATCGCCCTTGCAGGACGTGGCAAAAGACCTTTTTGAATCATCTTTGTAATTGCTGGTTTACTTAAATCTGCAATTTTATTTACAATTTTTGTAATGTCTTTGTTGTCAGAATTACTTGTAAATATGATGTCACAACCTGTTTCATGCTTCAATTTTTCAACTAAAGCCTTTGTTTTTTCCATATCTGCAACGTCAGATTTATTCATGATAATCAACCTCGGTTTTTCGCCTATAAGCCTTTTGACTTCGGGATACATCGAACTCAGCGGAATTCTTGCATCAGCGACCTCAACAACGACGTCAACAAGATTTAACTGTTCTTTTAATTTGCGTTCCGCTTTTGCGATGTGACCTGGATACCAATGAATAAACTGCATAATAAATTCCTTACTAAAAAGCCATAACCGCAATGATTATGGCTTTTAAACTTCATTAAACCGTCAAGCAACCTATTTCTTGTTTTCGATTTTTTCTTTAATACGAGTTGCTTTACCTGTTCTTTCTCTGAGGTAGTAAAGTTTTGCACGTTTAACATCACCTTTTCTGATAACCGTGATTTTTTCAATACGGGGTGAGAAAACAGGGAATACACGCTCAACGCCTACACCTTGGAAAGTTTTTCTTACTGTGATTGTCTTGCCGACGCCCGAGCCACGTTTTTTGATGATAGTACCTTCAAATGCTTGGGTTCTTTCTTTGTTTCCTTCGATAATTCTAACAGAAACTCTGACTGTATCGCCGGGGTTCAATGCCGGTAATTCTTTATTAACGGTTTCTTTGTTTAAGTCTTTTACTATAGGATTCATGATGACTTAGTCCTTCCTTATTTGAAGTTTGCTTTATCATCATACGGAAAACATGTTTTTTATACAAGTCTTTTTTTAAATTTTTATTAAATTTTTTTTTACAAAACCATTCATCAGGTGTATTCCTATTGTTAGAAACACTTGTTATGATACCGTTAGCCCCTAAAATACCATCGCAAAAATTCTTAAAACAGGATTTAATGTTAACGGGGGAAAAATTTTTGAAAGGTTTATTATGAACGGTATTTTAAATTTTTTTAAAGACATTTTTATGATTATGCCCGAACAAGATTGCGTCGGATTATCAAGAATCAACCCGATAAAATTGGGCGTCAAAAAAGCAAAAAAATCGACTAAAAAAGCTGAACCGAGCCTATCTGAATTGATGAGAAAGGCTCACAAAAAATTAGAAGTCTAATTTTATTTTATTAAAAATTTTTGTTCAAGGTCGGCAGTCGCCGACCTTTTGCCGTTTTGAGAGGAATTAATTGACAAAAATCGTCGAAATCACTATCATTAAAAGAAAAATGGTGCTTTATGACAAAAAAAGAAATTTTCACAAATCCTGCCTTTTTACCTCCAATTGAAGAATATGTTCATTATCTTGAAAAGGCATACAAAAAGGGGAGTTTGACCGACCACGGTATTTTGCTTGAGGAACTTGAACAAAAACTCAAAAAATACCTCAAAGTCGAGGATTTGCAATGCGTTACGAGCGCAACAACAGCACTTCAAATTGCCATAAAAGCACTTGGAATTGACGGCGGAGAAATCATAACGACGCCTTTTTCTTATGTTGCAACGACCTCTGCGATTTTAGCCGAAAAATGCACCCCCGTTTATGTTGATATTGAACCAGATTATTTTAATATCGATACTGATAAAATCGAACAGGCTATAACCCCACAAACAAAGGCAATCATGCCCGTTCACATCTTCGGGCGAGCATGCAATATCGAAAAAATTGAAGAGATTGCAAAGAAGCACGACTTGAAGGTAATTTACGACGCTGCGCACGCTTTTGGGGCCGAATACAACGGCAAATCGATTTTGAATTACGGAGATATTTCTGTCGTTTCACTTCAAGAAACAAAACTCTTCCATACGGTCGAAGGTGGCATTATAACTGCAAAAGACCCATTTATTTCAAGACAAATTGACTTGATAAAAAAATGCGGACACGAGGGCGAAAATTTTGAGCGTGACGGAATCAACGCAAGACTTTCCGAACTTCATGCCGCAATGGGCTTAGCAAACCTTGACCACATTGAAGAAAATATTTCCAAAAGAAAAATCCTGAGCGAAACCTATGACGAATTACTTGGAAATTCAGTCATATTGCCGAAAAAGCAAGAAAAACTGAACTACAAATATCCTTACTACGTCATCGTTTTAAATTCAAAAGAACAACGAGAAAAGGTTCAAAAAGCGCTCTGTGACGAGCAAATCTACGCTTGGCACTGCTATTCGCCCACACTAAACACTCTCAAATACCTCAAAACGACCCAACCATGCCCGATTGCAGAAGATTTGGTTTCAAGAATGTTGATGATGCCCTTGTACGTCGAACTTGAAAAAGAGGACATAGCAAGGGTTTGCGACGTTGTATTGAAAAACATTTAAATTTCTTCTGGCTTGTAATAACAAGTGCAACGACCGCATGCTAAAAATTTTGTGTGTTCATTCAAATAATCTCGAGTTTTTTTAGCAATATCGTTTTCCCAAAGTTCAAAAATCGGTTGTTCATAAGCATTTCCGAGTTTATTATACAAGCAACTCAAAACCGTGCCGTCAGGCAAAATTGTCGGAATTTTGTACGGCGACGGGCATTTCCAGTTCGGACGCAAATCATAAACCTTTTCATCGTCATAATAAGCAATCCGTTCTTCCTCTGTTAAATTCGGAAACTCAGTAACCATAGGCGAAAAAGTTGATTTTGCCTGTTTTACAACCTCATTCATTTTCAAAACATAATCTTTAGGAAAATCAATAATAGAGCGCATCATAAGATGTTGATTATATGGATTTTCAAAAATCTTCACCATTTCCTCTCTCATCTCAAGACGTTTCTCAAAAGACGCATAACGAGTGTGATTAAGGATAATATTTTTAGGTTTATATTTTGCCAACTCCTGAATAAAATCAAGCGTTTCGTCAATATTTTCGGGCAACATAACGTAATTTATATAATAAAAGTAACCTGATTTTTCATCTTCAACAGACTTGTTGTACTCATACATTTCCTTGATTACATCAATCGCTGTATCGTATGCACCACGAGCATTTCTGATTTTATCGTGTGTTTGATTAAGTCCATCAATAGAAATTGTCACCCCGCAATAATTACGCTTGATTGCGGACAAATGTCCACTCAAAAGCGAACCATTTGTAACAACATGTTTTCGAAGATTATGCTTTGTAGCACAATCAAGAATATCGTCAAACTGCTTATAAAGAGTGGGTTCTCCACCCAAAAAAATCAAAAAACAATTTGGAAAATCACGCTCAATGTCAGAAAAAATCTTGTCCCATTGCTCAAGCCCCATCTCGCCAATCGGCGGTAAACCGTCCTGAGTACACATTTTGCAAGAATAATTGCATCTTTGAGTCAAATATATCAGAATTTCTTGAATTTTTTGCGCCATTTTTTCCTCTAAAAACATTTTAATCGGGATTTAAAACTATTGCAATCAATTTGTTGACAGGGTAAAGCGAAAAGGCTATCATTGAAGATATAAGAGCGTTTTAGCGGTAAATCGAGGAAAAATGAAAGTCAGCGTCATCATACCTGTCTATAATGCGGAAAATTGTGTTTCAGACTGTATCAAAAACTGCAAAGACCAGACATTTAACGATTTTGAGGTAATTTTTATTGATGATTGCTCAAAAGACAAAACAACAGAAATAATTTTCCAAAAAATCAAAAACGACAGTCGTTTTCACCTAATTTCCCTGCAAAAAAATCAACGACAAGGTTACGCAAGAAACATCGGTTTGGAACAAGCAAAAGGCGATTATGTAATGTTTTTTGACGTAGATGACGACTATTCTTCAGACTTTATAGAAAAAATGTACAACAAGATTTCAAGCGATAAAGCAGACATGACAGCGTGCAAATTTTGTCTTGTGGACGAAAAATCAGGCGAAACAATCGAAAATACCGATTTTGCGATGCTTGCCGATTATCCAGAAACTCTCCACAACGGATTCTCTTATTCAGACATAACGCCGATTATAGACCTTTTCAACAAATCAAACACAATTTGGGATAAAATATTCTGCCGTAATTTTTTGCTCGAAAATAATATCAAATTCCCAACAAACCTTTTTAACAAAGAAGATGACGTTTTTGCTTTCAGGACGTTGTTTTCAGCAAAAAAAATCACAATTTTGAACAAATTTCTTTATTTTTACAAAATTAATCCTGTAAAATATAACAGTAATTTTCAAAAACAATCGATTTACGATTGCTTTTTAATGTTCGACATAATCAAAAAAGACTTGCAAAAGTATGGTTTGATGGAAAAGTTTCATCTCGATTTTATGAAATACGAAATTTTTACGCTGAAATATTATTATGGAATGTTAGAGCAAAATTGGCACGAGGATTTTTTCTACAAACTCCAAAATTCCTACAAAAAATATGAAATATTTGCACAAGAAATAAAAAATTCTGACAATGTTTTGTATGAATTAATCACGAAAGTGCTTGAAACAAAAGAGTTTTCGTCAGAAATAGATATTTTTTTAAAAAACTACTAAAATCTTTATAAAATATTGTATTTCATACACTTATAAATTATGATAAAATCATAGTGTAAGGAAAATTTTTATGAAGTATGATATATCAGCCAAATATCAAGTAAATACGGGCGTTTACGACGAATTGTTCGACAAAGACAATCAACCCCGAAAAACGACCCAAATCCTTTTGGATAGGCTTAATGAACTTGGTTCTGATGAGGCGGAAAGACGCCACAAAAGGCTGAATTATACGCAATATTACAGAACTTTAGCCCCTTCTGACAACACAAATACAAGTCTTGATTCCGTTCCACTTTTTATTACAAAGGAAGAGTGGAGAACCTTGCGAGAAGGGCTTATTCAACGTGCAAAAGTTTTTGATATGCTCGCTGATGATATTTATGGTGAACAAAAAATCATCAAAGACAAAGTCGTTCCACCAGCGCTAATTTTTGCAAATCCTGATTTCTTGCAAATGCTCTGGACAGGAAAATCAACAGGCAAGGGCTTTATCAACCTTATGAGTACCGATGTCGTCAGACGCTCCGATGGATCATTTGTAGCCGTCAATGACAGATTTCAAATTCCTGAAGGTTTAGGCAGTGCAATCGAAAACAGACTTTCTCTCGCACGTTCGTACCCTGAATTTTTACACGATTTGAACGTCAAAAGACAAGACAAATTTTTTGACGACTTAAGGCAATCCCTTTTAGGCGAAAACCCAAACAACGAGGCGAATGCCGTACTTCTTGCCTCAGAACCTGAACGCTACCAACGAACTGAAGATTCAATTTTAGCAAGACATTTGAAATTGCAACTCGTTGAAAACGACGATTTGTCCGTAAGAGGCTTCAAGGTGTACTTAAAGACCCTTTCGGGCTTGCAAAAAATCGACACGATTTTCCGTCGGGTTGAAGACGGAATGTGCGACCCACTTGAATTAAGAATTGATTCTGGTGAAGGTGCAGTTGGCTTAATTAGCGCCGTTCGAAGTGGAAATGTTAAAGTTTTGAATGGACTTGGCACTGGAATTTTGGAAACGCCTATTATCAGGGCATTTTTACCAAAAATCGCAGAATATTTTTTAGGTGAAAAATTAATTCTTGAACCCGTAAAATCTTATTGGCTCGGAGAGGAAAAATACAAAAACGAAATCCTCGCAAACCTCGACAAACGTATGTTTTACAACGCTTTTGGCAAAACAGAAAGTTGGATTTACGAAAAAATGACGATGACGGCACAACTTTCTTTGACGGAAAGAATTTTGCAAAATCCACAAAATTTCACGGCAGAGGAATATGTCAAAACGTCCACCACACCGTATGTTTCAGGTGATGGTTACGCTCAAGGCGATGCCCATTTTAGATTTTATACTTCAAAAACAAACGACGACTTTGAAGTCTTAACTGGTGGATATGGCTGGGTTACAGACAATAACGGCAAAAAAGTCATTGAAAAAGATATTTGGGTCTTGGGAGACAATGTTTCGCAAGAATCATCAAAAGACAGAAAAAATTTCGAAATTTTGGCTCTTTCCCGTGCAGGTGGCGATTTGCCGAGCAGAACGGCAGACAATTTCTTCAAATTAGGACAAAATCTCGAACACGCAGACCTTTTGGCAAGAAATGCAAGAAGTATAGCCAAAAGACTTGCAGACAGAGAACTTTGCGACCTTTGCGCCCCCGTGCCGTATTTATTCAAAGTTTGGCAAAATGATTTGAATTCTGAACACGAATTTGAAAATACGCTTTGGAATTTAGTTATGAAAAAGACCGAAGACAAAGGGCTTCAGCCTGTTTGCAAACAAATTAGATTTTTAGCAATCCAACTTCGTGAGCGAATTGCCGAAGATACTTGGCAATTTATAAAAAGTTTTGGCGAACACAAATTGCCCGAGGGCAAAGGTGCAGCGGCACTTATACCGTATTTGCAAAGAATGGTAACGGATTCTGCAGCATTTCAAGGTTTGATTTCAGACGGAATGACTCGTGGACACGGTTGGAGATTTTTAGATTTAGGAAAACGCCTTGAACACGGCATTATTACCCTAAAACTCATTAAAAACCTTTTGAAAAACAAAACTGACAATGAAAAATCAATGCTCAACGCACTTTTAGAAGTCGGTGACGGCTCATTGACATATTTTAGAAGATATGGCACAAAGTTAAATGCTGCGGCTATTTTGGACTTATTACTTTGCGATGAATCAAATCCTCACAGTGTCGCTTTCCACGCAATGGAAATCGAAAAAATCGTGAACGAACTTCCTTTAGCAACAGAAAACGTCTTTCTTGCGCCGTTAGACAGGGAAATTTTGCGTCTGACATCAGCATTGAGACTTGCCGATGTTCATGCTCTCGTAAAAGACGAAAACGGTCGTCGTGCAACACTTTCAAACTATTGCGATGAAAGAATAAAAGAATTTGAAAATATCGGTGAACTTTTAAGTCGAGAATACTTAAATCACATTCCGCAAAAAGGTATCAAAACAGCGATGGCTACTGAGGTTTAGATGAAATATAATATTACGCACGAAACAGAATACAATTATTCAATACCCGTCACAATCAGCCAACACTTAATTCACCTTGAGCCGAAAAAATGTAGTCGCCAAAATTGGCTTTCTCACAGCATAGAAATTTCACCAAAACCTGCGTATTTTGTAACAAGAGAGGATATTTACGGAAACAAAGTCACGGCTTTTTCAATCGAAGAAGAACACAAACTTTTTAAAGTTTTAGCAAAAGGAACAGTCGAAGTTTCTGAAGTAAAAATGCCCGAAACCTCGATTGCGTGGGAAAAAGTTCAAGAACGACTCATTAACCCCGAAACGCCCGAAGATATTGAGGCTTCGATGTTTTTGTACCCGTCACCCTTGGTGATTTTTGATGGTTCAATAAAGAGGTATGCGCTCAAAAGTTTCACAGACGGACGTCCTTTCATAGAGGCTGTTTTGGACTTAAACAACAGAATTTTTAACGATTTCCAATATGCCCCAGGAAGCACGAGAATTGGCACTTTGCCAGCAGAAATTTTGCGAGACAGAAAGGGTGTATGTCAAGATTTTGCCCACTTTATGATAGCGTGTTTGCGGTCATTAGGCTTGTCTTGCGGATATATAAGCGGATATTTACACACACGAAGAGAAAATGAGCAACCAAAATTAATCGGTGCAGATGCAACCCACGCTTGGGTTTTTGCATACCTACCAGAGGTAGGCTTTTTGGAATTTGACCCCACAAATAACTGTGTGGCAGGCGAAGAACACATAATCGTCGGTCGTGGCAGAGATTTTGGGGACGTAAGCCCCTTAAAAGGTGTAATTACAGGGGGCGGACCGCACACGTTGAAAGTTGCGGTAAATGTAGAGGAACTCAATTAGAGGAGTGATTTCATGAAATTTGAAAACTATGATACTGAAGGATTTTTTGACGAACTCTTTTTTGACAACAATCAGCCGAGGCCTTGCGCAGAAGCATTAATTGACACGATTGAAGAATTGCCCGATGGCGAACTTCAACGCCGTCAAAAAACTGCCGAAGCATCGTTTATGGACACAGGCATTACGTTTGCCGTCTATGGAAACAAAGATGGTTCAGAAAAAATTATCCCGTTTGACGTAATTCCGAGAATTGTCGAAGCAAATGTTTGGGCAAAATTGGAAAGAGGTTTAAAGCAACGAACAGAAGCAATGAATTGCTTTTTGAACGATATTTACGGTGAACAGAAAATTTTGAGAGACAAAGTTGTTCCCGAAGAATTAATCAAAACCTGCACAGCATACAGAAAAGAGTGCGAAGGGCTTGTTCCCCCGAGAAAAATCTGGGCGCATATTACAGGAACAGACCTCGTCCGTGACAAAGACGGCACATTTTACGTTTTAGAGGACAATATGCGTTGTCCGAGCGGAGTTTCGTACGTTTTGCAAAACAGAAGAATTTTGAAACAAACTTTCCCGAAAGTCTTTTCAAAATGCGCAATTCGACCAGTCGATGAATACCCGACAAAACTTCGCAACATGCTTGAATATCTTATGCCAAATGTCGAAAAGCCAAGAGCGGTCGTTTTGACCCCAGGAGTTTACAATTCGGCATATTACGAACATTCATTCTTGAGTCAACAAATGGGCATTCCACTCGTTTCGGGCAATGACCTTATCGTCAAAGATAACAAGGTTTACGCAAAAACAACTCAAGGACTTTTGCAAGTTCATGTCATGTACCGCCGTATAGACGATGAATTCCTTGACCCGCTTACATTTAGACCTGATTCACTTTTGGGTGTTCCAGGATTATTTGAAGCATATCGGGCTGGAAATGTTGCTCTTGCCAATGCTCCAGGGTGCGGAGTTGCAGACGACAAGGCAATTTACACCTTTGTCCCCGCAATTATCAAATACTACTTGGGCGAAGATAACATCATTCCGAACGTCCCGACCTTCGTTTGCGAAGACCCTATCAAAATGCAACACGTCATTTCAAACCTTGACAAAATGGTGGTTAAAGCCGTAAGCGAATCTGGTGGTTACGGTATGCTCGTCGGTCCTCACGCAACTCAACAACAAAGAGAAGAATTTAAAGAAAAGATTAAGGCAAATCCAAGAAATTACATCGCACAACCGATGATTTCTTTGAGCCGAGTACCGTCAATCGTAGATGACCATTTTGAGGGTCGTCACGTCGATTTGAGACCTTATATCATTCAAGGCAAGGACATTTACGTTCTCCCTGGCGGACTTACAAGAGTTGCGCTTAAAAAAGGCTCTGTTGTTGTAAACAGTTCACAAGGTGGTGGTTGCAAAGATACTTGGGTAATTGCACCTGACAAGGGCGCTCCCGAACAAGGTCAAAGCCAACAATACATGCAACATCAACAACAACAGCAACAACAAGAAAGGAGAACAATATGTTAAGTAGAGTAGCAGATTCTCTTTTTTGGATAAGCCGATACATCGAACGTGCCGAAAACATTGCAAGAAGTATTGACGTAAACCTCTGTCTCTTGCTCGATTTACCAGGGGAAGACAGACACTGGGATCCCGTAATTCAAACGGCAGGTTGCTCAAGAGACTTCTATCACAAATACTCAAAAGCAACGTCCGAAAACGTTATGGATTTTTTGACATTAGACCCTGAAAATCCAGCGAGCATAATAAATTGCGTCTCTATCGCCCGTGAAAATGCCCGTTGCATAAGAGAAACCATCACTTTGGAAATGTGGCTTCTTATCAACAAATTTTATCACAGACTCCATGAGAAAAATATTAAAGCAGAAATGCTCAACAACCCTCACGATTTCTTTACGGAAATCAAGGAATTTTGCCAACTTTACGTCGGAATTCAAGACGGAACAATGAGCCACAATGAGGGCTGGAATTTCGCTTGGCTCGGCAAAATGCTCGAACGTGCCGACCAAACGTCAAGAATTTTGGACGTAAAATATTACATTTTGCTCCCAGACGTCAGCATGATTGGAATGTCGCTCGACACAGTCCAATGGACAGCGTTATTAAAGTCGGTCAGTGCGTTTGAAATGTTTAGAAAAACGTACTCGTCCGTTACTCCGCAAAATGTTTCGGAATTTTTGCTATTAAACAAAGAATTTCCACGCTCGGTGATGTACTGCCTTGAACACGCAGAAAGGGCTATACACAAAATCACGGAAACAAAATTCTCAAACAACGGCGAAAAAACAAAACGTGTTTTAGGCAAATTGAAGTCGCAACTTGAATATGCAACCATTGACGAAGTCATCGCAAAAGGCTTGCACGAGACAATCGACGACATTCAACTTCGACTCTCGCACGTCAATGCCGCAATCAGAAACGATTTCTTCGATTGCACTTGGCAAGTATAATTTTCGCAAGCATAAATCGCAAAGTCGATTTTGCGAAAACACTACAAAAAGACCCCTTTTTGGGGTCTTTATTTTACTGAACAGATTTTTTCTTTATTTTTGCTGTACTGTCGCTTTCTGAAACATTTTTTATCTCTTCAAACAATGACTTATTATTCGAAATAAACTTTTGCAATTCGGCAAAATCCTTTGCCAGCAAAGAATTTACATTCTCATTCGTAACAAGAACTCCGATTTTTTTATCATTTGAGAGCAAATCATTTACAATCAAATTGTTGTAATCCGTTGCAGGGTGAATATTATCGACGAAATACAAATTATTTTCATCAAGAAGTGACGAATTATACTCGTTGAACATTGAATAGTCGTAAAAATCAGTAACGCCAGCAATTTCACGCTTCAAATCCTGATAATTTTCCCATTGACCTTTTGAGAGAACATGCATTTTTTTCGTAACGTGAATGGGCGAATAATAAACCACCAAATTCACCCCATGCTTTTGAGCAAATTCTTTTGTATCAACAATCTCTTTAATTGTTTCCAACGAGAATTTTTTATCGTATTTTTTCTTCGCAATTTCCCTAAACGGATAGACGTAAATTATATCCTCTCCGTGGTTTTTGACCGAATCTCGAATTGTTTCGATACTGTATTTTGTCGTATTATAGGAAAAAAATAAATTCACCAAATCCTGAAGTTCAATTCGTTTCGATGAAAAATCAGGCAAAGTATCACTAACCTCATCATTTTTATCGTTCCAAAAATCGTCAAAAAACAAGCCCCAATAAACTGTTTTGATTTCTGGTGATACAGTAATCAAATTTTCAATAATATTTGAAACTTCTGCAACTTTAGCAACTGGAACTGTGAAAAAGCCCACATTATCAAGCCCTGAGCCATAATGTGAAAGCAAACAATTCCCCGTAAATGCGACATCTTTCCCCTTATTATTAATCTTGATATCAGAATAAATAATCGTTCTTTTACTCGAATATTTGTGCGTTTTAACGTTATTAAAACCTTTTATCGTAGAATCTCTGAAAATATAATATGGGTCAACAATATAATTAAAAAGCGCAACTGCCAAAACAAGCACTACAAAAAGGATTACAAACAAAATTTCCTTTTTATTATCCTCTTTTTTTTCTTCGTTCGAAGCGTTTTTTTCCTTCTCAAGATTTTCGTTTTTATCTGTCATAATTGTTCTTTCTTGTTAAAAAATAAAATATAAAAATTCCGTACTTTTTGTAATCGACAACACCGAAAATACGAATACAATCGCCAAAATGCAAGTGTAGAGCATATTATTCGCTTTAACATAAATCCTTGAAAGTTCAGAAGAATTTTTAAGAAAAAGTACGCAAGCAACCGCCAACACTAATATCGGGATACTTATGGACAATGCCGTGAAATCCTTGACCTCAAAGACAAATTTCCAATTCAAAATCGATATCGGTTCAAAAGAAGCCCCAATTCCGACCATAGACTTCAAAAGTCTCGCAGTATCTCCAAGATTTCTTGCCATAATCAATGTTGAAAGAAAAATCAACGTCACAAAAGTCATTCCAATAGAAATCGGTCTCGGAATTTCTATCTTCAATTTTGCCCACAATTTATTGACACAAATCAAAATGCCGTTAACCACGCCATAGAGTATATTCGGAATGGTCAAACCTTGCCAGCAACCATAAATGAAAAACGTTATCATAACGTTGATAAAATCACGTTTTTCGCCCAATTTATCCCCACCGAGCGGTTTATAAACATAATCTTGCAAAAATCTCATCAGAGTTTTGTTCCATCTTTTCCAATAATCGATTATGCTCGTTGCTTTATAGGGTGAATTAAAGTTCCACGGCAAACTGATATTGAACAAAAACGCTGAACCCATTGCCATATCGCAATATCCAGAAAAATCAAAATATCCTTGCAAAATTTTTGTCAAACCCAATAACCACGAAATATAAAAATTGCCGTAAACCTGTGAGTCCGTAACATAACTGATAAACGGAGTAAATTCATCAGCAATAACAACTTTTTTGAGCAAGCCGACCGTGAAAATAAACAAACCAATAAAAATATTATTTTGGTTAATGACTTTATTTTTTATGTTATTAAATTGCGGAATCATTTCCTGATGGCGAACAATCGGCCCCATAATCAACTGCGGAAAGAAACATACAAATAGCGTATAATCAACAAACGTGTAAGTTTTGACCGTCTGCTTATAACAATCAACGATATATGAAATTTGTTGAAGCATAAAGAAACTTATCCCAATCGGCATAAGGATTTTGAACGCATCAACAGGACAAATCGAAAGTTTCGAAAGAGTTTCCATAACGAAACTAAAATACCTGAAACAATACAATATCAATATGTTTGCGACAATTCCAGAAATCAAAATTGTTTTTTTGCAAGGAAGTGAAATATCTTTTTGAAAACTTTTGCTGATTGCATAATTAAGCAAAATCGTTAACACAATAATTCCGATATACTCAATTTTGTAACTGCCATAAAAGTACAAAGACGCCAATATTAAAAAGACTTTCGACGTTTCGTACAATTTGAATTTATTAAGCAAAAAATACCCAATAAAAACAATCGGGATAAACATAAAAATATATTCTATTGAATTAAAAAGCATATTCTTTCCTTTTTTACAATTTTATTCGTTTAAAGATATTTTTGCAATTTCTTCGGAACACTGCTCGACGGCGTTGTTCTGAGATAATTTCTATCCGCCGAATTATCCTTATTGTCATAAGTAAAATATTCTTTGATATAATTAGAATATTTTTGTCTATATTCTTGCAATTCCTTTTCTGACAAGGCATTGCACTCTTTTAAATTATCTTTCGTAATCAAACGATAAAGAGTTTTGTCATCTTTTTGTCCCGACAAAATTTCATAGACAAGATTACCATAAATAAAGTCAGGGTGTATCAAATCGTGATACATAAACGTTGTTTTTAACGGTTCTTCATTAAATTTATTTTTCTTCGTAAAGTCATAAATTTTAACCCCTTTTGACACTATCAGGGCTTTTACGTCATTTATAATTTTTTCATTTTTTGGGGTCAAAGCATCTTGAAGATACAAATAGTTGTACGGTGGAATGTAACAAACGATATTGATATCATTTTTTTGAAGAAAATCAATTATCTGTTCCCAATACCGCAAATCGTTGCTAATCCTTTCTTCAGAAACTTTTCCGACAGTAATTCTTCTTCTTGGATAAGTTTCTATCTGAAAAACATCGTCCTCATTCGCAATCTTTTCTTTTTCAAAATATCCCTTTGTTTTTTCAAAAAGTTTTTTCAAATTATGTTTTGTCGAACTTATACTAAAATAAAGTTGCGCAAACTCTGAGAGCGAAAGTGTCGCTTTGCCGTCAAATTCAGGTATTTCTCGAACATCAACCGTATCCCAAAACGAATGATATTCTATCGGCAAAAACATCGTCTTGGTTTCCTTATGGATTTTAAAATAAGCCTTTAAATATTCATAAAATTCACGATAGGTCATCGAAAAAACAACAAGTCTCGCAAGTTCACTCCTCGACGGGTCAAAAAGACTGTACGTCGTCGAAGTTCCCATAACAAATTTGTCGAAATCGTATTTTTTGCTCATCTTCAATTTGATGAAAACAAAATCTCGAGTTTCTTCATGATAAATTTCGTACCTCGGTTCGCTTTTCATTTCATCTTTGAGCATAAAATAATTCAAAGCAAAAATAGACAATAAACAGATAAACAGCAACGTTATGAATATTAAATTGTTATTTTTTCCACTCATTTAATTGCCTTTTGCCTAAAAATTGAAATAAATAAACTCAGACCTTTTCGTGATTGACAAGGCACATACCGTAAACACGACCACCAAAAGCACCGTCAAGAAAGCATTTTTCGACTTAACATACTTTGGAGCAAGTTCATTCGTATTTTTCAAACCAAAAATAATAAACATACTCACGAAAAACAAAATAGCGTTCAATTTGAGTTGCGGATTTGAAAATACAAAATTAAAATCGGAAATCGAAACAGGCACAAACGGCGTATGAATTCCGAGCATCGATTTTATCGAAAGGAAATATTGATGAATGTGTTTCAACATTACCAACGGCGCAATCGAAACCATAGTCATAAACGTAATAAACACGGCAAGTTTGTCGTTGATTTGAATGTTTGTTTTTTTCCAAAGTTTGTTAATGCTGACCAAAATTCCGTTAATGACTCCGTAAAAAATACAGCACCAGTTAGCCCCATGCCAAATACCAGTAACCAAAAATACGAAGAATAAGTTCCAATAAGTTCTTATTTCGCCTCGTCTGCTACCACCCATAGGGATATAAACGTGGTATTTCAAGAATCTTCCCATTGTAATGTGCCACCTTCTCCAGTAATCCGAAATGTCTTTCGATTTGTACGGAGAATCAAAGTTAATGGGCAACTCAATGTTGAACAACGAACCAAGACCGATTGCGATATCGCAATATCCCGAAAAATCAAAATACCCCTGCATCGCAATAGAGAAAGCAAATATCCATGTCGTATAAAATTCCGTCATCGCCTCTTGCTTAATCACATCTTGAATAAAATCCGTAAAATTATCCGCCAAAAGAACTTTTTTCAACAAACCAATCGTGATAAAGAAAAGTCCTCGTCTGATATTTTCGTTATTGATAACTTTTTTCGAAAAATCTTCAAATTGCGGTACAAGTTCCTTGTATGTGCAAATAGGACCTGCAATCAGTTGCGGAAAGAACGATACGAATAGCGAATAATCAATAAAATTAGGGTGTTTGACCTCGCCCTTGTATGCGTCCGTAAGATAAGAAATTTGTTGAAAAGTAAAAAAACTTATCCCAAGTGGCAACATCAATTTCATAGTGTCAAAATGCGTAAAACTAAAAGTATTTATTGTATCAATCAAAAAATTAAAATACTTATAATAACAAAGTAACATAAGGTTTCCGACGATTGCCACCGTCAGAATTATCTTCTTTCTTCCCTGAGAATAATCCTTTGTTATGAAATATCCTGCGATGTAGTTAAAAACGATTGACGACAAAATAATCGGCAAAAATTCAATTTTGTAATACGCATAAAAATAAAGTGACGCTA
>SAMEA104315430__coassemble_547_pt1 | contig 15738 bp, 13 predicted proteins | sample SAMEA104315430__metabat2_low_PE_035 | metagenome-assembled genome bin SAMEA104315430 (sample SAMEA104315430) | gut metagenome | biome: Monkey gut; feature: monkey-associated habitat; material: faeces | place: China | collected 2013
TTTGCAACTCTCATTTGAACAAAACGACATCAAGATTGCACTTATTACACTTGTTGGATTTTATATTTTTATAAGAAATATTTTTAAAGAAAACTCAAACCATCGAAAGTTAATGTTTCTTTTATGCGGAATTGTTTTCGGTGTCGCAACTGGTTTAAAACTTACTGCATACTCTGCGGCAGTAGCAATTCCGATAAACACTCTTATTTTGTTCAAAAAAATCGACAAGCCAATAAATGCACTACTTTGGTATTTTGCAGGTGCAATTATAACCTTCTCAATCCTTGATGGTTATTGGATAATCAAGGTTTATCAAAAATTTTTAAATCCATTTTTCCCATTTTTCAACAATATTTTCAAATCTCCATACACATACCCCATAAAACTTCTCGATATCGATTGCGGATACTATCTCATTCCGAAAAATTTATACGAATTTTTGTTCTATCCGTTTGTGTTGAGAGGCTACGCCTATGACAATTTTGCAACCGATTACAGAAGCATAATAATTTATTTTGTGACAATCATTTTAACCGTCACATCGTTGTTCTACTTCAAAAAAGACAATTTTGACATCACAAAAACCTTCAGAAACACAATATCTTACGGCAATTTATTCGTTATGATAATGCTTTTTGCAATACCTTGTTCCATAAACCTCGCCGTTAGTGCCTGTGCAAGATTTGTCATCGCAAGTACAGTTTTGTCTGGAATTTTGGTCACAATTTTCGTTTTCTCGTTTTTCTATTCTGAAAAATCAAAATTCAAAGACATCTTTGTCGTAATCGCAGTCATGGCAATGATTTTTCTTCTTTATTTCAACATTAATTACGGCGAAATTCCCAAAATGAATACAAATTTGTTTGAAAAAATCCAATCGGGCGAAAAATTCAAAATTTTCGAAACAACGGATATGAATTTTGAGGACAATTCTGCAATTTTAATCACAAATTGCGGTGTTTCAGCAACTTTAATCAACCAAAATCCAAATGTTTCATTTGTAATGCTTTTTTACCCAAAATCCATATTTAACAAGCATTACAAAGAGATAGAAAAAACAGACAAGACAATCGACACTTACACATTTTTCTCAGAATATGCCGAAAAGTATTGCAAAGACTTAATCAGAAGCGATAAAAATATTTACCTCGTTTCTATCGACGAATGTTATTCAAACATGGTAAATGAAGTTTTAGATTTTTACAACAAAGATAACGGTCGAAAAGTCACTGACTGCAAAGAAATCGACCTGAAAATTTTTGGCGAAAAACTTCCAAGATACAAATACTGTAAATTCAATCGGAAATAACCGTCACAAGTTAAATTTCTATGATACAATGATTTTGTTATTGAAAGGAAAAGGAGAAAACATGAAAAAGATTATTTTAACATTGTTTGTTGCAATCTTTGCGGCAATTCCTTCATTTGCAGCAACATATAATGCAGAATCAAGAGTTCCGGAAATCGGAAAACTTTTATTGACAAAAAATGGCATCGCTATTACAAATGTTCAGTTCAAGGTTGTTTCTGATGATGTTGATAACTCTGATTTTGCGACGAATAAAACCGTAAACGTTTCAAAAGCGAAACTTTCATTTGCGGGTAACGACAACGAAGTCGCAGCAGTTGTCGGAAACGAATTGGGTCACCTCATTGCAGGTCACGCATCAAAAGCAAAAGTTTTATACTCTTTGCAATCAACTGACACAACCACTACAACAGACTCAGACTCAACAGGCCTACTCTCAGCAGCAGCAATCAATTACCGTTCAACAAAGGAAGAAAAAGAGGCTGACGCTATCGCAACAAACCTTATGGCAAACGCTGGCTACAACCCTCTCGCATTGATTGTCGTTTTGACAAAGCAAACTGGTACAACTTGGGACGCAATCACTGGCAGACCAGCAAACAGCGAAAGAGCAATGAACGTTTACGATTACACGACATACTCTTATCCTGCAAAAGTTAAAGCAGGTTACAACTGCAACGAATACAAAAACTTCTTAACTTACGCAAATTCAGTTCTTCAACTTAGAAAAGAAAACAAAAAGTTAGAAACAAAAAATACTAAAACCATGACAAAATTAAGAAAATCAACAATTTCAAGAATCCAAAAATTCAAAGTTCGTGGTGGAAAAAGCGGTTGGGACGCTGTTTATGACCTTATGACAGTAACTCAATAACAAAACTTTTCAACAAAATAAAAGAGGAACTCATCAAAAGTTCCTCTTTTTTATTCCGAATTTTCGGGATTGCGGAATTAATGTTTTTTATCCGTCAAGATGAAAAGGCTGATTAAATCATTGATTTGAGCCATTTGACGTTGATAATCTCTTGCATTTGCTTCAAGTTGCATAATTTGATTTTTATATTCTTGAATTTTCATCGAACATTCGGTAACAGAATTATTCAAATTTTCTTGAACTTGTTGAGCCTCTTGAAGAACACTGTTCATCGAAATGCCTAACGCTTCAATAGTTTGTCTGATAATTTGCGCACCGATTTGTTTAGAAACACCTGCTGGAAGTTGAGAAATCAACTTTTTCAAAACAGCAACATTTGTAGGCATTTCAGGCGAATAAGCGTTGAATGCAACATTTTGCAAAGTTGCAGGCGAAGATGAAGGAATCGAAAATTGAATCGGGTCTTCTTTCATAATCGGTTGAGGTTGAACTTCTTCAGTTTCCGTAATTGTGTTCAAATCTTCCATATCGTTTTCAACAATGGTATCTTCTTGTGGCAAAACGAATTTTTGTTCCGACTGTTCATTCGTTGTTGCAGAATAATCTTCTCCATACATAGCCTGTCTTTTCAAGGCTTCTACTATCTTTTTTCCCATATTTTCGGGAAGTTGGTTTGCGGACATAACCAATACCTTTCTGTAATTTTTTCATTCATGAATTTTTAAATTTGCAAAAATTATAAACAAAAAATGTTTATTTTTCAAGAAAAATTAAAATTTGTTGATTTTCACCCCAAAACAATACTCAAAAACAAAATTTAAAAATCAAATAATTAATTTTTTGTTAAAATAAACTCGATATTGAAAAAAATATATTATAAATGAGTAGTAAAGTTACAGACAGTAAAGGAGAAATAAAATGAGTATCAGACCTTTAGGCGATAATTTGGTTATTGAAATCATAGACGACGCAGAACAAACATCAGGCGGTATTTTTATTCCTGATAGTGCAAAAGAAAAACCGCAAAAGGGTAAAGTTGTTGCAGTAGGTACTGGCAAAACTTTGGACAGTGGCGAAAAAGCACCGATGGAAGTTAACGTTGGCGAAATCGTTTTGTACGCAAAATACGCAGGCACAGACGTAAAAGTTGACAACGTAATGTATAAAATTCTTTCAGTAAAAGATGTTTTGGGTATTCTTGAATAAGAATTAAAAAAGATTTAAACAGGAGAAAATACAATGGCTAAAAAAATAGTTTTTAATGAAGATGCTCGTAAGGCTCTTTTAAGAGGTATCGACGCAGTAGCAGATACAGTAAAAATTACGCTTGGACCTAAAGGCAGAAACGTAATTTTGGAAAAGAAATTCGGCGCACCGCAAATCGTTAACGATGGTGTTACTATCGCAAAAGAAATCGAACTCGAAGACGGACTTGAAAATTCAGGCGCACAACTTTTGAAAGAAGTTTCTTCAAAAACAAACGACGTAGCAGGTGACGGCACAACAACAGCATCAGTTCTTGCTCAAGCAATCGTAAGAGAAGGCTTGAGAAACCTCACCGCAGGTGCTAACCCGATTGGTATCAAAAGAGGTATGAGCAAAGGTGTTGAAATGGCTATCGAATCAATTAAAAAGATGGCTCAACCAGTTGACTCAAAAGAAAAAGCAGCACAAGTTGCATCAATTTCAGCAGGCAATGATTCTTCAGTCGGTGAATTGATTGCAGATGCTATCGAAAAAGTTGGCCACGACGGCGTTATCACTGTTGAAGAATCAAAATCAACAGGCACTAACCTCAAATTAGTTGAAGGTATGCAATTCGACAAAGGTTACATTTCACCTTACTTCGTAACTGACCCTGAAAGAATGGAAGCAGTTCTCGAAGATGCTTACGTTCTTTGCGTAAACAAAAAAATCAACCTTATTTCAGACCTCGTTCCTATTTTGGAACAAGTTGCTCGTGACGGCCGTTCATTGTTGTTGATTGCAGAAGATGTTGAAGGTGAAGCACTTGCAACATTGGTTGTAAACACAATGAGAAAAGTTTTAAGAGCAGTTGCCGTTAAAGCCCCTGGATTTGGCGACAGAAGAAAGGCAATGCTTGAAGATATCGCAATCTTGACAGGTGGCGAAATGTTCACTGAAGAATTGGGCATTAAACTTGAAAACATCACTGTTCAAATGCTTGGTCAAGCAAAACGTGTTACAGTTACAAAAGATAACACAACAATCGTTGTCGGTGACGAACACAAAGACGCAGTTGCGGAAAGAGTTAAGTTGATTAAACGTCAAATCGAAACTTCAGATAGCGAATACGATAAAGAAAAACTTCAAGAAAGACTTGCTAAGTTGGCAGGTGGCGTTGCAGTAATCGAAGTTGGTGCAGCATCAGAAGTCGAACTTAAAGAAAAGAAACTCAGAATTGAAGATGCTTTGAACGCAACAAGAGCAGCAAAAGAAGAAGGTATCGTTCCTGGTGGTGGCGTTGCACTCGTTAGAGTAATGCAAACTTTGAGCGAAAAACTTGAATCAACAAAATTTGAATCAGATGATGAAAAAATCGGTTTCAAAATTATGTTAGATTCACTTCACATTCCGCTTAAACAAATCGCTGATAACGCAGGTTTGAAAGGCGAAGTTGTTGTTGAAGAAGTTAAAAAACGTCCAACAACAGAAGGTTACGATGCAATGAACAATCAATATGTTGATATGTTCAAAGCTGGTATCGTTGACCCTGCAAAAGTTACACGTTCAGCACTCGAAAACGCCGTTTCAGTAGCAGCAATGTTGTTGACAACAGAAGCAGCAGTTGTTGATGTTCCTGAAAAGAAAGGCTGTGGCGCACCCGCAATGCCTGATATGAACGGTATGGGTGGCATGGGCGGTATGATGTAATTTCGAACAAAACGAAATTCACTAAACTGACTCAAAAGAAAGAGGACTTTTGTAAGTCCTCTTTTTTGTTAAAAGTTTTATAAAAATTAATTTTTAAATTAAAAAAAATGACAATAAACAAAACAAATAATGTATATAAATTTTCAAAATTTTGTAAATAACTCATCTGACAAACACGAACAACAATCAATAGACATCAGAATTTTAAGAAACATAATGTAAATAAATGGTTGAATTAATGTAAATAAAATGATAATTTATTGTTAATAACAGGAGATTTACAATGGAAAAAGTTTTAGATTTAAAATTACCACAAATTCCTTTTGACAGTGATTTATTAGAATTAATAGTGAAACTTGAAGTTTTAAGAAATCGTATTGCTCCATTAGAAATAAATCCAAGATTATTTATACAAGTTAAAGAAATTTTTTACATGATTGAAAGTTTACAATCTGCCCGAATAGAAGGAAACAGGACAACTCTTTCCGACTATGTTTCATCAAAATTTGAACCTTCATCAAACTCGGAAAATATAAAAGAAATAAACAATATAGAGAATGCAATCGAATATATAAACTCTCGCTTTAGAGAAGATGAAAATTTTAAAATTTCCATTTGGTTCATAAAAGAATTACATAACATTATAACAAAAGATTTGAACATTGAAGGAAGTAAAGAAAGCGGAAAATTCAGAACTTGTAACGTAAAAATCAAAAACGCATTACATACTCCGCCAGAATTTTTTTTAGTAAATCAATATATGAATGATTTAATTGAATGGATTAATAAAGACGGAAAAATGCAAGAACAAATGTTAAAAATTGCAATTGCTCACCATGCTTTTACATGGATTCACCCGTTTGATAACGGAAATGGTCGTATGTCAAGAATTTTGACCTACTCAATGTTAAAACAATACGGTTTTGACATGGCTTATTTATTAAATTCAACTGCCATTTTTTGTATAGATAGAAATAAATATTTTGACATGTTGCAAAAGGCAGATGAAAATTCAAATGAAGGCAAAAAAATTTGGTGCGAATATGTATTAAACGGTTTATACAATGAAATGTCAAAAGTTGCAAAATTAATGCAAAAACAATTTTTTACCGAAAAAATTGTCAAACCTGCTATTAATAGAGCCTTAAATTTGCATTTTATTAATCATGACCACCAAAAAGTTCTTGAATTGGCACTTAAAAAAGACCAAATTAAATCAAAAGATATACAAGAAATTTTTGGCAAAGATAAAACAAATAGACAGGTAACTTCATTAATTGCTAAAATGGCAGAGACTAATTTGTTACAAAAGACTGACACAAATGCAAGAACGTATGTAATCAATCTTTTATGCAAGGATTTAATCAGAGGAATAATAGAATCATTACATCGAGAAAATTTCATAAATATTGAAGAATAAATTTTTTACCGCAAAATAAAAAGAGGATTTTTTAAGTCCTCTTTTTGTTAAATATAAAAAACTTTTTCTACCAACTTACATCTTTTTTCTAAAATAGACTTAACAAAAAACAAAAAAGCAGGCTTTAGAACCTGCTTTTAAAAAAAATATTTCAGTTAATTACATATTATTGAGCATATCGACACGACGTTGGTGGCGACCACCTTCAAATTCCGTATCAAGCCAAATTCTGCAAATATCTTCTGCTGTCAATGCACCGATAATTCTTTCACCCATGCAAAGAACGTTTGCATCGTTATGAAGTCTTGAATATCTTGCAGATGTTGTATCTGAGCAAACTACCGCTCTAATGCCTTTAACCTTATTTGCTGCAATAGAAACCCCAATTCCAGAACCGCAACAGATAATTCCTCTGTCAACTTCGCCTGAAACTACCGCATCTGCAACTTTTTTTGCATAAACAGGGTAATCAACTGAATCAGGAGTATATGTTCCGTAATCTACATATTCGTATTCATCTTTGAAAATTTCGATAAGTTTATTTTTGAGGTTAATTCCGCCGTGGTCACAACCAAATCCGATTTTCAATTTTTTTGTCATCATTTGCCGTCCTTTCGTCATAACAAGTGTATCATTTTGTCATTTTTAAAACAAGCCTTTACAAAAATTCATACAAATGGAGAATATTAAGCAATTTCCATGAAAAACATGACTTTATAAAGGTGTGGACAAGATGTCCAAACAGTTACCTCGCAAGGTGTGAGGCGACCTCATGTGTAAAAGTGAAAAAATAAAAAACCTTGGCACAGGGATTGTGCCTAACAAAAATGTGTATTGAAAAGTGTGTGAATTTAGACCGATTAGTCGGTCTTTTTTATTTTGTATTTAATTAGTGGAAAAATTATTGTAATATATAAGTATGGCGTATAAGTTTTTAACGGAAAAAATCGAAAATTTATTAAACGGACCAGCCGGAATCTCTGGCATGGGAAGTTTTGTCTTTTCAAGAGGTCTCTCCATTGAAGGCTTAAAAGGTGCTATTGACGAGGAAATTTCTCCACAAGTTGAAGAAATTTTGGCTCACGATTTTGAAACATTCACAAAACTTGTAAATTTCGTAAATTCTAATGCAAGTTTATTTGTTCTTCACGGATTTATGGGCAGTGGAAAATCAACAATGGTCGATTTTTTGCCCAAAATAACAAACGATGATGTTCTTTGTTTCAGAATAAATTGTTTTGAATCCACAAACTTAGACGACGTTTTGTTGTCAATCCATACGGACTTTGTCAATTATCACAACCAACGCAAAATAACACTGCCAAAGGTTGATTCCACAGGATTTACAGACAGAATTAACGCATATTTAAAAAGCATAAATATGCCGATGTTGTTTATTTTCGATTCCGTAAATGCGCAAAAATTCCCCCTTCACGTTGAAATTTCGAACTTTATCAAACACATTTCACAAATCGAAAGAGTAAAAGTAGTTGTTGCCTCAAGAAACCTTGCTGACAGTGATTTATCGGGAGAAAATAATCAAAATTACGCAATAATAAAACTTTGCGGAAAAGAAGAGTTCATAGAAATCCTGAACAAAAATGACATCACGTCTGACGAAGAAACATACAATAACGCATTTGAAGCGACAAAGGGACATTTTCTGTATATTTCTTTGTTGATAAACGTAATCAAATTGCTGAATTTGAACCTCAAAAGTGTTTATAACGATTATTCAAAAAAGAAAAAAACGATTTTTGATTTTCTGATTTCGAAAGTTTTGACATTGATACCAGAAAGATTTTTCAAAACTTTATGGTTTCTTGCCCTTATTCGCTCGGGCGTTAGCGAAAATTTTTTGATAAAACAAAAACTTTCAACCCCCGATGAACTTGCATATCTTGAAGAAAGAATGTTGCTTTGTAGAGAAGGAATCAACATCTATTTGAAAGATTACGTCAAAAACACTGTCATCGAAACTATTAACCCACAAACGTTTAAAGACATTCATACCTATTTGGCAGAATTGTACGAATCGCAACTTCCGAAAAAACCTTCAGAGCGAGATTTGATAATTTCGAGAAGTACAATGCGCCGTGAAGCAGCATACCACAAGGAACAAGCCTCAAAAACAATCGAAACAAATACCCAACCTCAAACCAAACAAAAAAGTTTAGACTACAACTATTTGAGTTATTCAAACAGTATCAAAAGAGACTGGAATTTTTCTGAATCTTCTGTCGGAAGCAATCAACAACAGCAAAAAAGATTTGTTAAACCAGCCCCAAGAGGACTTGCGACAAGGATTAACAACAATTTAAGAGCAAAAAATTTCGAACTTTCAAACGAAGAATTGAAGTTGTTAAATCAACTCAACCTCAAAGTTCCAAACGCTGAACTTATCCGTGATGACAGAGAAAATCAACAATACGACTTCAATCCGAGAAATCAAATTAGACAAAATCAAATCCAAAATCAGCAAAGAACACCCCAAAATAATTTCCAACAAGAAGAACCAGCGCAACCAACAGAAACTCTTGTTACAGTAATGAATGAGGCAAGTCTTGCAGAGCAAGAATTTGATTTTGAGCGAGCGTTAAAAATTTATAACAAAGCATACTCAATGACCGAAGCGGCTGGCTATGACGAAGCAAAACCGATTATCATGATGCAAACCGCATTTTGTCACAGAAAAATGCAAAATAACGATGAAGCCTTGAAATGCTTTGAAATAGCGTATAAACTTTATTGCAATATAAATCCGCAAAACGCCAACAAAGCCTTGTTTAATATGGCAGAAATTTACACAGAAACATACAACCACAACAAGGCAAAAGAAATGTATGAAGCGATTTTGCACTCAAATCAAAAAACCGACCTTGCTTTCAATGCAAGAGTGCTTTTAAATCTTGCCGAAATCGAATCAAACAACCTAAACATCGAAAGAGCGAGCGTATATTACAATGAGGCACTGAGTTACGCCCTGAATTTAAACGACAAAAAACTCATTTGCGAAACCTGCTTCAAGTTCGGTCTCGCATACGATGATGCTGGTAGTGTCGAAAAAGCCTTCAAAATGTACTCACAATGTATCCAAACCTCGACCGACTATGAGGTCAATTCATATATTTCATCAGCATATTCAAACATTGCTGGAATTTTTGAGGACCAAAATTTGACCGATAAAGCCGCAAAATATTACGAACTTTCAGTCAAAATCGACGAACAACACGAAAATTGGGACGGTTTGTACTTCGCATACTCAAAATTAGCAACAATCTATCAGGCAAAATCTTTAACGTTCGCCCTCGATTATTCTTTCAAAGCGTTAGATGCCGCAAAGAAACTCAACGACAACGTTTACACCGCATCAACATACATTCAAATCGGCGATTATTACTATCAATCAAACCAAACAAAAGATGCTCTGAAATCATACCTGTTGGCAAAAGCCTTGCTTCTTAAACAACCAAATCCAGAAAACGTTCGCAAAATCGACGTTAGAATCAATGATATGAAAACAAAATTAGGAACGGCAACTTTTGAACGAATCGCCTCGGAGTTTCAATCGCAAAATGACTGATTTTACGCAATTTATAAGGCTTTTTGAAGAATACAATGCTCATACAAATTTGATGAGTAAAAATGATGTGCAAAAACTTGCGGAAAAACATATCCCCGATAGCCTTGCGATAGAAGCGTTTTTCGACAAATATAAAAAGCCTGAAAATCTTCTTGATGTTGGGACAGGCGGTGGCTTTCCAGCGATACCGATTGCAATAAAACATCGTAATATCAATGTTTTTGCCCTTGATTCGATTGCAAAAAAAATCAAATTCCTTGAATCTGCAAAAGAAAAATTGCACCTTGAAAATTTAACCCCAATTTGCACAAGAATTGAAGATTTTGATAAAAAAGATTTTTTTGACGTAGCTACAAGCCGTGCCGTTGCTGACTTATCAGTGATTTTAGAATATTCTGCTCCTTTTATAAAACAAAATGGATATTTTGTTGCATATAAATCCAAAACCGCAGATGACGAGTTGATTTCGGCAGAAAATGCAATAAAAATTTTAGGACTAAAATTTGTTGAAAAAATTGATGTTTCAAAAACAGAAGACGAATATCGTTGCCTGCTAATTTTTAGAAAAATCAAACCGACACCTAAAAAATACCCAAGACCCAACAACACAGCACGAAAACAACCTTTGTGAAATATTTGTTATTAAATCCTTGAGAATAAGAAAAAATTATGAGATAATACTTGCTAAAAGTGGGAAAAAACAATGAAAAAAAGACTTTTAGTTGTTGATGATGACACAGATATTAGGGAACTTTTAGAATTTGACCTTGCACAAAGCGGATACGATGTTGATACGGCAAAAGATGGCAGTGAAGGGCTTCAAAAGGCGCTATCGAATGATTACGACCTAATTTTGCTCGATGTAATGATGCCAAAAATCAATGGTTTCGATGTTTGCAAAAATGTTCGAGACAAAAAACCTGATATCCCGATTTTATTATTGACCGCAAAAGGCACTATAACTGACAAAACGACTGGTTTCAACTCAGGTGCGGACGATTATATCGTCAAACCATTCGACGTTCAAGAAGTTTTGCTCAGGGTTCGTGTACTTTTACGCCGAAATTCCAAAAGCGAACAACAAACTCAAAATAGCAAAGAAATTCTCAAAGTCGGCGTGTTTGAACTTTTCCCAGACTATCTCGAAGTTGCAATTAAAGATAAAAAAATCAAATTGACACCAACCGAATTCGAAATTTTGTACTGTTTAATGCAATATTTTGATAACTCGGTTACGCTTGCAGTTTTGTTAAACGAAGTTTGGGGCTATGATAGCGATGAGGACGTCAGAATGTTGAGAGTTCATGTCGGAGGATTACGCCAAAAAATTGAAGATGACCCAAAACACCCAATATACTTGCAAACTGTGACAAATGTTGGCTACAAACTAACACCGTTTGAGGCAGAAGAACAGTGAGAAAATTTTTGAGAATTTTTCGAATACACAGACTCAAAATTGTTGAACAGGTTGTCGTTGTGGCGATTTTCTCATTGATTATCCCTCTTATTGTCACAGGAATTATCGTAAACAACATCAACCGTCAGGCTTTGGCAAGAGAATTGCGAAATACAGCCCTCATTATCGCAAAAAACGTTGACAGAAATATTTATGACATGTTCAAATCTGACGATGCCAAAATCAAGGAAATTGCCCTATCTATCAAGTATTTACCCAATAAACAAATGATTGACAAATATTTGAAAGATTATGTAAAGTCAACCCAAATTTTCTCCGACTTACACATCGAAAAAGTCAATCCCCATAACCTTCCCGACTACATTGCGGAATCTGGACACCTCGACCCATCATCAGGAGCGATTACAGTTTCAGAAAAATTGGACAACAACCATTATCTCATCGGGATAATGAACAAAGAATATCTTCATAACCAAATTTTCAGAGGAATTAACGAGCCGATAAGAGAAATTTTCGTACTCTCAGAAAAGGGCAAACTCGTTTCATCTATCAATTACAACGAAAAAGATTTTCAATCTTTATACCCCCTAATCCCTGCAAATATGGAAAATGGCACGACAGCCTCAATCGGCAAAAACCACAACCAGCCTATCATTTGCACAAAAATGAAATCAATGGACGTGACAATTATCGTCAACACCACAACTGAGATTATGGAAAGAACAATTTACTTTTCTGCTTGGCAAATCCTCACTGCAATGATAGTTTCAGCAATCGCAAGTTTGCTTTTTATAACAATGTACCTTTCATATTTGTACTTAAACATCAGGCAGTTGTTTAAAGGGATTAACGCACTCACAAAGGGTAATTATTCCCGTAGAATAAGGCTTTTGAAGAATGTTTTGACCCCTTATGAACTCGTCTATCTCGCAAACGAATTCAACAAAGCGGCGGACGAAATTAACGACGCATATTCAAAACTTGCAAAACAAAAAGAAGAATTGGAAATTTTAGACAATTTCCGCTCGAACCTCATTGACACAGTCAGCCACGAATTCAGAACCCCACTGACAAGCATAAAAGGCTATTCTTCAAGACTCATGCGAACAGACATCACAATCGATAAGGCAACTTGGAACAAGTCTTTAAAAGTCATTAAACAGCAAACCGAAAGACTTAGCCGAATGGTTGAAGATTTACTTGTAATTCCTGATATCGAAGGCGCACACCTCAATATGACATTCGAATCCGTAAACGTCGCAGAAAGTCTTGAATTGTCACTAATTTCGGTCAAAAACATCGAAAATCGAGAAGTCATAAATAATGTTGCGGAAAATATCTACATTTGCGCAGACAAAGACCGATTTGAGCAAGTTTTGATTAACTTAATCGAAAACGCCAACAAATACGGACTTGAAGATACTCCGCTCGTAATTGATGCCATAAAAGTCAACGGCAAAGTCACAGTGATTTTGAAAAATTACGCACCATACATAGACAAACAAACTGCCAAAAAATTATTTGAAAAATTTGTAAGACTGGACGACAAAACGACAAGAACCACTCGTGGTACTGGTTTGGGCTTGTTTATCGTAAAAGGTTTGCTCTCTGCAATGGGCGGAACAATTTTCATTAAATCCACCCCAAACAACGAATTTTTCACCTATGTAACCTTGCCATCTGAGGAAGAATAATGGATTTTATGCAAGAAGCGATAAATATTGCCCAAAACTCAGGAAAAGACCTGCCAATCGGTGCTGTTCTTGTCAAAAACGGTGAAATTATATCAAAAGCACACAACGAAAAAGAGTTAAAAAAAGATGTAACTGCCCATGCAGAAATGCTCGTAATCCAAACAGCGCAACATATTTTAGGTACAACAATTTTATCAGATTGCGAACTTTATGTAACTTTAGAACCATGCCCGATGTGTTCTTGGGCAATTTTAAACTCACGAATTTCCAAAGTTTTTTTTGGTGCTTATGATACAATATATGGTGCTTTGGGGTCTGCAATGGACTTGAGAAAATTTTTGAACTCAAAAACAGAAGTAATCGGTGGCATAAAGGAAAAAGAATGTTCAACACTGCTGAAAAATTATTTCAAAACGATAAGGTAAAAAACCTCTTAAACAATTACGCCCAAAAGTACGACACGACTGATTTTATCAAAGATGACCCTGTGCAATTTGTTCATCTTTACAAAAAGCCCGAAAATATCGAAATTGCAGGGTTTATCGCATCGATGTTCGCTTATGGGAAACGAGAACTTTTCATCAGACAACTAAAAACTTTTTTGACAAAAGATAAAGATTTGAACGAATTTATCAAAGATTTTGACGAAAATGACGAGATTTTGAAAAATTTCAATTACCGTTTTTCAAAAGGGGTAGATTTTATTCAAATTTTGAAAATTTTGCAAAAACTACAAGGCGAAAACGAAAGTCTCAAAAGCCTTTTCAAATACAATTACGAACAGTCACACGACATCGTAAAAATGCTCTCGGGTGTCACAGAATATTTTTATTCGAACGTCAAAATGAATGTTACACAAGGATTTTACCACCTTTTGCCCGACCCGAAAAAAGGTGGCGCTGTCAAAAGAATGAATATGATGCTCAGATGGTTTGTCCGCAAATCTCCCGTCGATGTAGGCATTTGGGATTTTATCGATAAATCTGAACTGATTATTCCATTAGACGTTCACGTTGGAAATATTTCCCGTAAAATCGGCTTGTTGACAAGAAAAAACAACGATATGAAAAGTGCAATGGAAATTACAGAAAATTTAAGAATATTGGATAAAAACGACCCAACAAAGTACGATTTTGCCCTTTTCGGTCTCGGCGTGAATGGAGAGGATTTTTAATGGAAATAAGATTTGTAAAGCCAAACGACTGCAAACAAATTTTGGACATATATAAACAATACATAAACACCCCTATCACCTTTGAATATGAACTTCCGAGCGAAGAAATTTTTTCCAAAAGGATTGAGGAAATAAGCGTAATTTATCCCTATTTAGTATTGGAAGAAAATGGCAAAATTTTTGGCTACGCATACGCACACAGACTCCGTGAACGTAAAGCATATCAATGGATTGCAGAACTTTCGATTTACCTTGATAAAAATATTACATCAAAAGGTTACGGTCGAATATTATATGAAAAATTACTAAAAATCCTTGAACAACAAGGAATCAAAACAGTTTATGGTTGCATAACAATACCAAACGAAAAATCCGAAAAATTACATGAAGTTTTAGGTTTCAAAAAAGTTGGCGTTTTTTCTAAAGCAGGCTACAAAAACGGCAAATGGCTCGATGTTGCTTGGTTTGAAAAAAATATTGCTCCTTGTGAAACAAATCCTAAAAACATTGTTTCAATAAAAAATTTAAAAATATAGGGTCAAGGCAATATTGCAAGACAATTCAATACATTTTCCAATTTTATCCACCTCACATAACCAAACAAAAAACGAGGTGAGCAAAATACCCACCTCGTTGAAATTGTTGCAAACAATTATTTATTGAATTTTACAAAAATATCATACACAAAGTCTGCACCCTTGACTAATGTTTCATAGTCCATGCTTTCATCTGACGAGTGCATGTTCTTAATAGTCGCAACGCCAATCAAATAAGGCTTAATGACCTTGCCGTATTTATTTTTTTCGTTCGCATAAATGTGAGTTTCTGCGCCTGCGTGGAATGAGGCAACCTTAACATCAACACCTGTTTCTTTGCCGACTTCTCTTGCAACATCTGGAATTGTCGTGTCGTTGTTCTTTTCAAATTTCTTCGTTTTAACTTTTGAAGTCATTTTGAAAATCGCAACACCTTCATATTTTTTGTTAAACTTATCAACAATTTTTTGAATATCAGAGAGCAAATCCGCTTCTGCTTGAGAATCAGAACTTCTCAAAGAATAAATTGCAGCGCCTTTTTTGTTAATTACGTTTGTAACCGCATTTTTGATGAGATAATCGAAATGTTCACCATTTTTAAGGTCTTGTTTAGTCATTTTTTGAAGCGGAAAATCAACGCCACCACCTAAAATAACACCAAGGTTAATTGAAGTTACAACGCCTTCTTCATCTTGTTTGTAAACACCTTGCGGAATTTCCGAAACGATATCAGCGAGCAATTTTGCAGCGTTAACTCTTGTTGTATCTGCAATATCATTACCCGAGTGACCGCCTTTGATACCTTCAACTTCAACCAAAACATTTGTGTAACCAGC
>SAMEA104315430__coassemble_555_pt1 | contig 15587 bp, 12 predicted proteins | sample SAMEA104315430__metabat2_low_PE_035 | metagenome-assembled genome bin SAMEA104315430 (sample SAMEA104315430) | gut metagenome | biome: Monkey gut; feature: monkey-associated habitat; material: faeces | place: China | collected 2013
CAGATTTATTCAGACGATATTTCGAAGTCGGATTGCCCGACTATTCATACGTTGACTCGATGATTAAGCCGACACTGTCTCAAGTCAGATGGCTCGTAAACGTCATCGTTCCTCAATCAGAATTTTCCTACCGCAAAATCAATCAGGTCTGGAGACAAAAATTCTACGTTCCGCAAAAATTTGAATACGTTTATATGAACAAAACTGATGGCAGTTGGGTAATTTCAACCGAAAATCAAAACCTCAAAAAAGGCTGGATTACACTCAAAGCAAATCATTTGAAATAACAACGAAAAATTTCACCAAACAACTTCAACAGTGATATTTTGCAATATTTCTGAGGATTTCCATGCAAAATTTTACAAAAAAAATCAAAAATATTTTCCATACGAACTCGACATCAACATTACAAAAGACGAATATCTTTCTCCACAATTCGTTTTCATTGACATCATAACCTTTTCACCCTCTGTCTTAACCTCAATTTGAACAATGTAAGGTTTTAATTTTTGAGTAACCTCGGGTGACGGTTTAAACGACAATTCTCCTGAAACTTTTTGAAAAATATCATTATTAATACTCGATACAGGACGAAAACTTTTCTTTAAAACATTGCCGTCTTTATCAATCAAAAGCGAAATCACAATATTTGTAGGTGGCTCTGTCGAAAACAAAATATCTTCAATATTTTTATAAATATTTTCCATATAATTTCGATATTCGGGATTCTTCATTACGACAGAAAATTCTTGTCTATACTTTACTTTCAAAGAAATATCTTCCTTTACATACAAAAACATAACAAAAATAAAAACAACACATAACGTCCATTCTAAAAATTTTTTCGATGCCCCAACTTTCTTATCACCTCTCGAAACAAAATCAGGACAAGTCTTTTGAAACTCTTCAGTAAATTTTTTGATATCGAGAAAACAAAAAGTATATTCTTTTTTCTCAGTAAAAATCTTTAACAAAGGAACGCTTCTACTTTCATAAGCCTTGTAAGATAGAATTTCCGAAAACTCAATGTTTTCAACCTTTTTAAACAAAGAATTGTATATTATAATTCTACGATTTGTCAAAATCATATTTTGCGAATCTCTGACAAAAAAAATTCAGAGCAATAAAAACACAAAATATCGTCAAAACAGTAGCACCTAAATACTGAATTATAGTTTCGCTACCCAAATACAAAAAAACAGGCAAAATCAAACACAAAATAGCCACAAAACCATTTAATGTCAATAAAAACGAATTCTTATCCCCCACCTCCGACTCAAACAATATCTCTTCGCCGTCGTGAAGAATTTTTGAAATTTTATCACGAATAATTAAATCCATTTACAATCCCTGAAGCTAAATTTCAGCGTTTTGTTCTTCTTTTTCTTCTTCAGTTTCTTCTTGTTTAGGCTTGTGTTGAACTTTAATTTTGACAATTCTTGTACCGTCAAGTTCGATTACAGTCAAAACAAAATCGTCCCATTCGACAGTATCATTGACTTCTGCCATTCTGTCCAAATGTTTCAAAATTACGCCAGCAATCGTCTCAACGTCTTCTTCTTCAGGAATTTCCTTCTTGAAGTAATCCGCAAACTCGTCAATTCGCATAATTCCATTTGCGATATATTCATCTTCGCTAATCTTGACGATATCTGCCTCTTCGTCAGTATCAAATTCGTCTTGAACCTCGCCGACAATTTCTTCCAAAATGTCCTCAAGCGTAATCAAACCGCTCGTTCCGCCAAATTCATCAACGATAATCGCCATTTGAACCTTATTCGTTTTAAAATCACGAACCAATTTATCAAGAGGTACTGTTTCAGGGAAGAATTTCGCCTCACGAAGCATCGCTCTAAGGTTAAACTCCTTCTTATTAATCGTCATTGCATACAAATCTTTGACGTGCAACAAGCCGATAATATGGTCCAAATCCTCTTCATAAACAGGATAACGAGTATATTGATTATCCAAAATAGTTTTTTCAAGTTCTTCAAACTCAATATCCACAGGCAATGCAACCATATCAGGTCGAGGACTCATAACTTGTTTTGCGTCCTTATCAGAAAATTCGAAAATATTTTGAAGCATATTTTTTTCAGTCTCGTTCAAAATACCTTCATTATAACTTGCCTCAACAATCATACCGATTTCTTCAGGGGTATGAACAGAATGAGCAGATGCCGCAGGGTGAATATTAATCAACTTGAGCATATAATTTCCAAATCCGTTAAGCAAGAAAATAAACGGCTTGAAAACTTTCGCAATATGAAGCATCGGTTTCGCAATAAAAATCGCAGTTCTTTCAGGATACTGCAAAGCGATTGACTTCGGCATCAATTCACCAATTACAACGTGCATAAACGTAATCAAGGCAAATGCGATACCTGTTGCGCAAGAGTGAACCGCAATGGTCTTTTCTGCTCCAGGCAAAAATCTGAACAAAGGCTCTAAAATCGAAGCAAGCGTTGATTCGCCAACCCAACCTAAGCCGATACTTGCAATCGTAATACCTAACTGAACGGCTGCAATGTATGTGTCAAGGTGTTCAATCTCCTTGCAAACCAAACCTGCGGTCTTGTTTCCGTCCTTCGCAAGTTGTGCCATTTTTGTCTGTCTTACATTCACCAATGCAAATTCTGAAGCAACGAAAAATCCGTTTGTCAGAAGCAAAAAGGCGATGCCCATTAATTTTAAAATTGTCAGTTCAATGTCCATAGTTATCTCTACTGATTTCAATTATACAATCAAAATCAATAATTTTCAAGTCAACGAAGTCTCGCACGGAAAATGACCATACGACAAGCATTTCAGAACTTATACATTCTTTACATGGGCTTTTTATCCAATGTCGAATGGCAACAACCTATCAAACCGATGACTTTACCCTTCCTCGAAATAGGAATTTTTATCATCTTGATACAACCTTTTTTGCCATCTCGAATAGTACAAAATTCCAAGACGTGTTTCTTATTTTCTTTAAGCACAAATTCGTCCTGCGCCCGTATCAGCGCTAACTCTTCCTCTCCGATTATGCCCTCAACTCGTTCTTGATTTACATATTTTTGTCCGATAATCTCATCTTTCGGTGAATTGAAAAATGCACAAAATTCTCTATTAACATTGACATACCTGTTTCGTGCGTCTTTAATCCACACAGCGACAGGAATATCATTAAAAAATTTTCTAAACTTCAACTGTTCTCGTTGCCATTTATTAAAAAGCAAATACTTTTCCGTAACGTCCGTAACAACCGTCTCTATTGCAACAACTGCCATTTTTTCATTCAAAATCGGCGTCTTGACAATTTCAAGATACAACAAACCTTTTTCAGGGTGAACAAATTTATTTTTGAAAGTGAACTGTCTGACAGCATTTACGACCAATTTGTCCTGTTTGGCATAAGAAGCAGCATTTCGAAGAGAAAAAACTTCAGGGGTATATTTTCCCACAATGTCCTCACCACTTTCATAGCCTAAAAATTTCGCATAAACGTCGGAAAAGCCCAAATATTTTCCGTCCAAGTTTTTGATACTGATAAAAGCAGAACTGAATTTGAGCCAATTTTTGAACACAGCAGTGTCAAAATGTTCGCCAAAGCAAGCATTACTCAAAATAATCTCTCCTCTATTTTAGACCACAAACCAACGGTATTTCCATGTATATTTTAACATATTTTATAACGTCCTGCAACAAAAAGACCCCTTGAATTTCAAGGAGTCTTTCAAATTATATCCGTTTATCTTGCGATAAATTTTTCGACTAATTTTTAGCCTTAGGACCTGCTTCAACGATTTCTGCTGGCATATTGGGGTATTTTGCAGCAAAGTTGTCTGCAAACATTTGAGCCAATTTGTTTGCTTGTACGTCATAAGCAGCCTTGTCTTCCCACATTCCTCTTGCATCGAGTTTTTCATCAGGAACATTCGGGCAGTGAACAGGATAATCAACGTTGAATACATCGTGGTGTTTGAATTCGATGTTATCAAAGTCGCCGTTCAATGCTGCTGTTACCATTGCACGAGTGTAAGCCAACTTCATACGTTTTGCACCTGAAGATGCGCAACCGCCAGCCCAGCCTGTGTTTACGAGGTAAACTTTTGTGCCGTATTTGTCAAGTTTTTCACCCAACATTTTTGCATAAACTGATGCGTCCATCGGCATAAACGGTTCGCCGAACAATGTTGAGAATGTCGGTTGAGGTTCTGTAACGCCTCTTTCTGTACCTGCAAGTTTCGATGTGAAACCTGTTACGAAGTGGTACATTGCTGCGTTCTTGCTCAATCTGCTGATAGGAGGCAATACGCCGAATGCGTCTGCTGTCAAGAAAATAACAACTTTCGGGATTCCGCCTTTTGAAGGAACTTGTGCATTGTTGATGTAATTAATCGGATAACCTACACGAGTGTTTTCCGTCAATGATCCATCTTCAAAATCAAATTCTCTTGTTTCAGGATTCATAATTACGTTTTCAACCAATGAACCAAACTTGATTGCGTTGTAAATATCAGGTTCGTTTTCTGCTGAAAGGTGAATACATTTTGCATAGCAACCACCTTCGAAGTTGAATACGCCATCAGGTGACCAACCGTGTTCGTCATCACCGATTAACTTTCTTGCAGGGTCTGCTGAAAGTGTTGTTTTACCAGTACCTGAAAGTCCGAAGAATACTGCTGTTTCACCAGTTTCAGGGTCCATATTTGCTGAACAGTGCATCGGAAGTACGTTCTTCTTTGTCATAATGTAGTTCATTGTTGCAAATACTGACTTCTTGATTTCACCTGAGTATTTTGAACCGCAAATGATAATCATGTGTGCTTCGTAGTCGATTGCGATACATGCTTCTGAATTTACGCCATCAACTTCAGGATCACACTTGAATCCAGGAGCGCAAAGAATTGTATAATCAGGTTCGCCATATTCTTTCAATTCTTCCGCTGTCGGACGAATTAATAATTGGTGAATGAACATATTTTGGCTTGCCAATTCGTTAACTACTCTGAATTTTTGTGTGTATTTTTTATCAGCACCTGCAAAGCCATCAAAAATAAATACTTCTCTGCCTTCTAAGTATGCTGCGATTTTACCCTTAATAGAGTTGAATTGTTCTCTTGAGATAGGTCTATTTACCTTGCCCCAAGCGATTTCGTTGTGTACACCATCTGTATCAACGATAAACTTATCTTTAGGTGAACGACCTGTGTATTTACCTGTCGTTACTACCAATGCGCCTGTTTCGCTCAAAGAGCCTTCGCCACGACGCAATGCTGCTTCTGTTAATTGTGCCGGTGTCAAGTTGCGATATACGGCCTTAGGTCCTATTACGCCTAATTTTTCAATTCCGTAAGTTTCCATTACATTTCTCCTTAAATCAAATGTGTATGTTTCACACTTAATAATAATACAAACATAAAAAAAATGTGCAAGTTTTTTTCAAAATTCGAACATTTTTACAAGGTTTATTGTTTGACAAAAATCAGTAATCACCATACAGTAGCGTTAACCAAAGCATATATTTTCGCAACCGTTTTTCAATATTAATCACTCAAAAAACACTGATTAACGTTTTTAATTCGTTAGCCACGAAACCAACACAATGTGACATTTTTCACAAAAAAATTATTTTTGAGCGTAAATCAAACAACCGTAGTTATTTTTAAATTCTTCAAGTGACAAATCCGTGCCGAACGTTGTGTTCCAAGGATTTACGACAACAATTCTAACCTCACCTTTATCATCAACATAAGGCTTTGCGCCATAAGCATGACCAGATGCGATATTGTAATCATGAGTCATTTCGTCTTCATTTTCGTATTCGAAATTCGAAGTCGCAGAGAACAATGCACCGTTTGCGATTTGTTCTTTTACAACAGTATCAAACTCTTCATCTTCTGTGCTAACTACATAAGCAGGCATATCAAAGGCTTGGAAAATTTCTTCTGCAAGACCACCTTCACGGTACAAGGCTCTGACGTTTTGAAAATATTTATTTTCGGCTTGAAGTTTTTCCTTCATACCGTCAAGAACGACCCCGTCCTCATCTTCAACTAATTCATAGAAAGATGTATCATAAGCGCCAGTTTCATCATTATCAAAAACTCTAAATTTATCTTCGTCCACCTTAGCCCAGAAATTTTCAGGGTTTTTGAGGGTTTCATACAATTGATCTTTTCTATCGAGTTGTCTGCCCATTTTTGTGTCAGTATCAGGCTCTTGCGCCCTCAATTTTCTATTATCTTTTCTAATATTTTTTTGTTCTTGGGCAATAGTTTTTTCAAGAGTTGCAATTCTATCTTCTCTTGTAAAACCTGCTGATTCAGGGATATTTCCGCCATTTTGCAAGTATGCAAGTTCAGCCTTTGAACGAGCAATTCTATCCTTTGAGCCGTGTTTTGCATCAGTATAAAATTTTTGATTATCTTCATAATCAAGTTGTTCAAAAACTGTATCGTCAAGTTTATCGTAGGTTTGATTTTTAGCCTGTTGAGCATTTTTATCAACACGAACCCCCGCATAAAGATGTTCAAGTATTCTCAAACCTTCTGAACCTTTAATATAAATCTTTTCTTGCGGATTGTCCTTTGTTTGTTCCAAAAGTTTGCAATCCTTTGCAACAACTACTTCATCGCTATGTGGAAGTTTCGCCTTGACGTCGTTTCCGTCTTGTTCAAAACAATCCAAAATCTTCACTCTTGTTTCAGGATTTTGATACAAAGTATCCAACGTCGAAACCATATAGCAGTCGCCAATACTGCTTTGTCCGACTGAAAATCTCTCAACAGGGGGGAAAAGTTTCAAATAAGTTTCTTTGTCAAACTTCAACTGTTTTGCGTTTTCATCGTCAGTTTTGATATAAACATTTTTTTCGTCACCAACGTTATAAACATCGCCAACTTTTGTGTTTTTAACAGCCTCTTCAGCCGTTTCAAATTTTGGGACAATCAAATCCTCAACGGGCGTATTGGTTGCTTTCGCCTGTTGCATAAGTTTGATATCATTCGCAATATTTGGCTGAATGTCAGAATGTTTGCTCGAATAATAAATCGTACGCATATTGACTGAACCGCTTTCAATCAAGCCAATCAACGCATTCGTCGCTTTTGAGTTCTTATTATCTTTTTTCATCATGCCCGAAAGTGCTTCAAATTCATAATCTTCCAACTTTTCGGCAAATGAAGTATTTTTAAGTTTATCAAGGTTTTGTTTTTGTTCGTCAATCGGTTTTGCACCGACAAACATCGCTTTTAAAAGTTGACCCGACGGATAAGCAGCATAAGACTGTGTCGGCATGCTTTGTGAATTTTTTGCCGAGACATTCTTTTGTTTAATACCGCTATTTATCCCGATATTATTGATTTTCGAGATATTGTTTCCTATTTCCATCGTGTTTATTTGAAAACCTTTCTCTCTATTTATCGGCAAATTTGTCAAAAACTTTAGTCGCCTTGTTTGAGTTTTTTAATTTTTCTCACCACACGGAAACCTTAAATACGCCCACATTTTCACGCAAACGCACACAAAAATAGCGTCACTTTTCCAATTCTTCAATCCACACAAAACGGCAGTTTAAGTTTTTTGCCATTGTGAAAATTTTTCCGCAAATTAAACATCGCCAACGATTTTTTTAATCTTTTCAAACGCAGATTCCGTAATAACATGCTCTATACGGCAGGCGTTAATTTGAGATTCCTCTTCCGAAAGTTGAAGATGATTTTTGAAAAACGCACAAAGCACTTTATGTTTATGATAAACCTTTTCTGCAAGTTCACGACCTTTCTCCGTCAAAACTGCTGGTTTATATTTTTCATAAACAATATACCCTTGCGAAGCAAGTTTCTGCAAAGCCTCACTAACAGAGGCTCTCGAGATATTCATTTTTTTTGCAATATCAACAGCCTTGAAATCCGATTTAGAACTCGAAAATTCATAAATCAGTTCAAGATAATCTTCTTTACTTGCAGAATTTTTTTCGTACGTTTCGTTCACTAAAATTTCTTCCTAAAATATTCTTTTAAATTTTAGCACAAAATCAGCAAATTTTAAACGACTATTTAACTTTTACACAACTAAATTGGGTAAAATACTTAGACATATCTTCAAAAGTCATTACGGCATCGTGCGAACCGTTCCAAGGGTTTGAAACTCGGAATTTTTCACTACCGTCATTATCTCTGTACGGAATAATTCTGTAAGCATGACCTGTGTACATACTCATTGAACGGTCTAATTTTCGCTCAATCGGTGTCTTTCCGGCTCTTGTTCCGCCCAAAATAAGATATGAATCAGCATCGTCAAAATGACCAATCATCTTTTTAGCATCTTCATTACATTCGCTCTGATACTCTATGTTTTCATAGCCAAAATCTTGAAATACCGTATCAAGGAAACCGCCCTCTGAACGATAATAATCAGCAGTGGATTTGTAATACATGCCCGTCGTTTTGCCAATGTTATCAACATTGCGAAAAACTCCAACGCCATTTTTATCGGTTACGATATTGTGTTCATCGTCTCTGTCAAAGACCATTTTCGGGCTTCTTGAAGCCCTATCAGTCTCAAATGTCTTATTGGCAGTTTGGTAATCTGAAATTTTTCTTTCGAGATCCTCTTTTACGTTTTTATCCGTTGCAGAAGCAAGTTGTTCATTCAAGGAACTCATCGCTTTATTGTAACCTTCATAATATTGGTTAATCGCTCTGTCCTCTTCCATATAACCAAATGAATGTTCCAACAACTGCAAACCTGTCGCACCTACTAAAAGTTTGCTCTTCTCTGCCGTGTTTTTAAGTTCGGCATTTTCTGCAACATACACATAATCACTATTCGGGAACTTAACTTTTACACTGTCTCCGTCTTGTTCAAAACATTGCAAAACTTTTGCTCTTGAGTTTGGATTATCCATCATTGCATTAATTGCAGACAAATAATAACAATCGCCTGCTTTATTTTGTGCAGATGCAAATCTTTCTGCCGCAGGAAAAAGTGACAAGTACATATCACGATTCATCTTGAGTTGTTCAGCCTCGCCGTCTTTATTTTTAATAAAGACATTTTCTTCACCATCAACTGCAAATACATCACCAACAGAAGAATTTGCCAAAGCCTCTTCCTTGCTTGCACGATGAGGAACGTATCTTTCGTTTACATCAACACCGTCAGCCTTTGCCTCATAAATCATGTCGATATCTTTTTCCATAGATTCCGACATCATACCTTCTGCACATACGAAACGAATCGTTCTCTTGCTTAAATCACCCTCTTTGACAAGGTTTAAAAGCATTTCAATATTACTCGTTTCAACCGAACCTTTTTCCATTACGGTAACAAGATTTTTTACATCAGAAGGTGACAAGCCAATCATCAAGCCCTGTTTGAACAAGTATGCTCTTGCTCCATAAGGGTCAACCTTTTGCGTCATCGCTCTCCAAAGAGAACCTGAAATTTTCTCCGAACCGCTTGTAACTCTATCACTCGCAGTATCAACTTGCGGTTTCTTCGCCTGTTGAACATGTGTGTTATCAATAATCTTATTAATGTTATTTGTTGATGAAATTTGCATAGTTTAAACTTCTTTCTCGAGACATAGGCATTAAACCTAAAAACGAAAATTTTTGCTACATGTATTTTGATGAATTAATAAATTTTTACATTTTTAACCGCAAAATCCTCTGTCCATAATTTCTTTTGTGTAAGGTTGATAAAGAAACATTATGTCATTCTTTTTCGAAAATTCTTCAAACAAATTGAAAATATCATAGTAATGTTTCGGGACTTCAAATTTTCCTTTGTAACCCAAAAGGTCATTATAGTCTATCTCAAAACGTATTCGTTTAATCCCGATATCATTTATCAAATTCAAATATTTTTCCACCTCTTCAATATTGTCATTAATATTTCTCACGACAATATATGGCACTAAAATTCTGAATTTTTCCTCAATTCCGGCAAGATATCGACGCAAATTTTCAACATAAACGTCAAATTTATCCACCTTCTTAATTTTTTTGTAAGTTTCACGACAACCGCAATCAAGCGAAGTTATCATATAGCCTCGCTTTTCAGCCATACATTTTTCAATCATCGGTTGGTATCTTAAATTATTCGTCGTAAATTCAACATTTTTGCAATCGTTTTCAAGAAGAAATCTCAAAATGTCCTCAAATTCATCAAGAACGCTCAAATCGCCCCCTTGAAAATCAACTTTCATTTCTTTGATATTAACTTCATTTTCCCCAAGCGCATAAATCTGTTTAATAATAGGTAGGGCATAATAGAAATCTGGCTTTCTCGGAGTTTCAGTGAAATCACGAGTGTAATATCTCATTCTTGCACAATATACACACCTGCAATTACAATGAGTATAATGGTTTAAAAGAATTTTTTTGTATCGAAAATCTTCTCCCTCTGGAACAGAACCTTCCTTCAAATACGGACAACCAACGCAACCTTTCGGTATATCATTGTTTTCAAGTCGTTTGACAAATTCAAGTTTCTGTCTTTTAACATCTTCCCAATCAATTTCAACGTCATTTGACGGATTATGAACGTAAATATGACCCTGAAACCCTGAACAGCAATTTTCAATTTTTTCAGGAAAAAAAGTTAAATTATGAATTGATTGTTCGCACCACATTATTTATTTTCTCCAAACCAGCCTTGTTTCAATACATTCTCTGTATGAGCAAACAACGTTAACTGAACGTTATTTTCCTCACAACGCTTCTTAAAAATTTCCAACAAATCATAATAATGACGAGGAATATCGAACCTTTTCGACGGATTCATCATAATATCTCGATAATCAATCTCGAACGACACCGTCGGAATTCCAATCTCAAACATCAAATCGAGAAATTTATTAACCTCTTCAACATTGTCGTTAATTCCTTTAACGGTGATGTATTTGACGAAAATATATGCGTTTTTACAAGCCTGTTTATATTTTCTCAAATTGGCAATCGTATCGTCAAACTTATCGACACGCTTGAGTTTCAGATAAGTTTCCCGACAACCACAATCCAACGAGGTCATAAGTTCCGCCTTGCCTTGCTTGAAAAGTTCCGCAATTAATGGCTGATAAATTATATTATTCGTCGTAAACCTTATGTAGCCTACGTTATGAGCCATCAACTCTCGGATAATATCATCAAATTCCTCAAGCACAGAAATGTCTCCGCCTTGAAAATCTACAAACAGGTCGTTATCTTGCACCAACAGGTCATTTTGATACATTTTGCGAATAATCGGCAACATATCATAATAATCACTGTTTTTCGGCGTCCTTGTTACCTTTCCGTCCGAAAACTCATTTCTTGCACAATATACGCAACTGCAATTACAATGAACCCAGTGGCTGATTATCAGTCTTGAAAATTTTACCTGAAAATCCTTATCATCAAAAGGTTTCAAATTAAAACAACCTTGACAATTTTTCGGCACATCGCCATTTTTCATTTTTTCAAAAGCATCTTTTTTAATCTCCAAAATCCTTTGGACATCAATATCTTCGCCCTTATAATCAGCATAATAAACAGGACCTAATTGACTTGAGCAACAGGATTGAATTTGATTTTGAAAAAACGTAATCTCGTTTTTCAATAAGTCGCAAGAATAACCGTCCATTAACAACCAACCATATTTATGCAAGGATTTTCGCCCGTAAATTCAGGTTGTTCTTTTGCACGTTTTTGCCACAAATAAATTGCGTTTTCGATATAATCAATGACGAAATCATTTTTATAAGTTTCAATCAAATCAAGCATTTCAAAAAGATTTTTCGGCATCGGATTATGAGAATTTTCGTTCCACCAATTATATTCAACCGCAATCCTTATCCACTTGCAACCTGATTCTTTTGCACGTCTTGCAAATTCTCTAAACTCTTCAAAATTGTCGTTCACCCCTGGGATAATTATGTATTTCAAAACGACATAACCTTTTTTGCAAAAATCGTCCTGAACGCCAGCGGCGGCGTATTTTGCCATATTTTCCCAAACTTTATCAAAAGTTTTAACTCTTTTGATTTTTTCGTAGGTTTCTTTCGTACCCGAATCGACCGAAACAACAATATTTGCTTTCGATTTTCTCATCGCTTCAGCAATGATTTCTGAATAAAAAATTCCCGACGAGAAAAAGTGAATCCAATAATCGTTTTCCATCACAAAGTCAACGATAGCCTGAAGTTTACCATCTTCGTATTCTGTACATTCACCCCCAACAATATCAAAAGTCGTATGGCGAAGAAGATTTTTTTCTTTCAATGCCGTCAAAATCGGCATAACATCGTAACTTCTAAACTTATTATAATAATCTTTTTTCTCTGCAAACCAGCAATAATAGCAGTTGCAAGAACATTTTGTTTCGTTGCCAATAACAATAAATTCGACCCCCGGTTCTTCTGGCCAATCTCTTTCCTCAAGGTTCGAACAGCCAACGCATTGTTCAGGGATATCGCCACGTTTCATCATATCAACGTATTTATTTCTGAGTTCAAGATACTTGTCAGAATCGAACGGGCCACCGTAATACTCTTCTGCCCAACGGATTTTATATCCTGGGGTACAAGGTTTCACGTCATTTCTGCCAAAAGCCATTCCGCTTTCTAAAAGTAAGCAACTAACGTATTTCATAGAACAATTATATTCATTTAAAATTTGTTTGTCAACGAACTTGACCATTCAACCCTAAAGAAAAAATGGACTTGAATAATCAATCTTCAAGTCCATTTCTCAATTTTTTATCAAAACTCAAAGTTAAGCAGAAACTTCTTCAAGTTGATACTTATCTTGATATTTGTTGAATTCTCTTGTAAATTCTTCGTCCTCGCCTGTTTTAATTGCGTTAAGATAATTGTGCATATCAAGTTGAGAAGATTTCAACTGAATTACGCACGCCGCAATGTTCGAGCAGTGGTCAGAAACTCTTTGATAACAATTCAAAAGGTCAGAGAGTTTGAAGCCCAATTCGATTGTGCAAATACCGTCTTGCAAACGTTTAATGTGACGATTTTTGATTTCAAGAACCATTCCGTCAATTACTTGTTCCAAAGGTTCGACCTTAGTTGCACTGTTCATATCGCCCGTTTCAAACGCTTCACGAGTAAGTTCGATAATTTCGTGCAAAGCATCTTGAAGAACATTGAGTTCCTTCATAGCCTCAGGTGAAAAATGAATATTCTTTTCGTGCATTTCTTTTGCAACGTAAGTTATACTCAATGCATGGTCGCCAATTCTTTCAAAATCACTCAACGAGTGTAAAAGTTTCGAAACCTCGTTCGCATCACGTTCAGAAAGTTCCGTACCTGACAATTTTACGAGGAAAGTACCCAATTTGTCCTCATAATTATCAAGTTTTTCTTCCGCAGTAAAAATGTCTTGAGCCTTAGTTGCACTGTATGTTGAAAGCATATTAATCGAATCGAAGAGAATATCCTCTGCCAAATCAGCCATCGCAACTGCGTGGTGAGTACATTCTGAAACTGCAAATGAGGGCGAAAGCAAAATACGTTCATCGATAAATACCGCCGTTTTATCGTCTTTTTTACTTGCATCAGCATTGTCTTTAATCGCTTTGTGTGCAACTGATTCGAGGAACTTGCCAAAAGGAAGAAGGCAAATTGTCGTTGCAACGTTAAAAATCGTGTGTGCTAAAGCAATTCCGACAGGATTGATAATTCTATCAACGAGTCCTAAATGCAACAAATAATTCAATCCGTAAAATATCGGCAAGAAAATAACTACGCCCAAAATATTAAAGGTGATGTGAATTACGGCAACTCTTTTTGCGTTAGTAGAAACACCAACACTCGAAAGCACTGCTGTTACGCAAGTACCGATGTTTTGCCCCATAATAATCGGTACTGCCATTCCGCAAGAAATGCTACCTGTCAATGACAAAGCCTGCAAAATACCAACTGAAGCAGCCGAACTTTGAATGATACCAGTAAACAAAGCACCTACGATAACACCCAAAATCGGGTTAGTGAATGCTGTCAAAACCTTTGCAAAATCTGGTGAATCAGCGAGAGGACTCATTGCGTTTGTCATCAACTGCATTCCGTACATCAAAATTGCAAAACCAACAAAAATTGAACCAACACTGCGTTTTTTAACACTTTTCGATACCATCATCATACAAATACCAACAAGTGCAAAAATCGGAGAGAAACTTTCAGGTTTCAAAAGTTGCAAGAAGAAATTGTCACTTTCAATACCAGCCAAGGACAAAATCCAAGCAGTGAGGGTTGTTCCGATGTTCGAACCCATAATTACACCGATTGTTTGTCCCAAATCCATAATACCTGAGTTAACCAAACCAACGAGCATTACCGTCAAGGCTGATGACGACTGGATTGCAATCGTAATTCCTGCACCTAACGCCAAACTCTTCATCGGGTTTGAAGTCATCTCTCTCAAAAGTTTCTCGAGCCTTCCGCCCGCAACGTTTTCAAGACCGCCTGACATAACTTGCATACCATAAAGGAAGAATGCCAAACCGCCACATAATGTAAATATTGAAAAAATACTCATATAACTTCCTATAAATTTAATTAACCATTTACCTTCATTGTAAATTAAGGGCAGTCTGTATTAAATAACATGTTACGGAAATATTACAATCTTTTTTATACATTATACCTCTTATCCCTCTCAAAACAAAAACAGAGCCTTAAAAAGACTCTGTTTATTTTAGATTTTTGATTTTTACGCTTTTAAAGACTCAATAAGTTCTTTAATCGTATTTTCTTCGACGGTAAGTTCTTCAATTCTTGCCTTAGTTTGTTCAAGAACCGTAGCAGGTGCATTATCGACGAAGTTTTTATTGTTCATTCTTCCTGTCAAACCGCCCTTTTCCTTAGAAAGTTTTTCAAGTTTCTTGTTCTGACGGGCAATTTCTTGCTCAATATCAATCAAACCAGCCAACGGTACGATTAATTTTGCATTTCCGACCGCAGCCGAACCTGCTTGTTTAACGACCGTTTTGCCATCGATATATTCGATATTTTCCACTCTTGCAAGGCGTTTGATGTAAGATTCCGCCTTTTTGAAAATTTCTGTTTGGTGTTCATCAGCCGCAATTTTGAGGTCAACGGGTGATTTTACGGGAACACCGAAACTTTGTCTAACGTTTCTAAGTGACTTAACCGTTTCAAATACCGTGTCTGCTTGTTCCGCTTCATCTTCAAAAACAAATTTTTCGCTGAATGTCGGGAAATGAGACTTCATCAAAATCGGATTGTCGAATTTTGCAGGAAGCAATTGTCTGATTTGTTCAGTGATATGAGGCATAACAGGATGTAACAATCTCATAACTGCATCAGTTACATACAAAAGAACTCTTTGCGTGTTAGCCTTAAGATTTTCATCGGCAAGTTGAACTTTTGCAATTTCAACATACTTGTCGCAATATGAACTTCTGAAGAAATCATAAAGCGTTTGAGCATATTCGCCGATACGGTAAGATTGGATATTTTCGTTGACAACTTTAGCCGTCTTATTAAGTTCGTGCAAAATCCATTTATCAATAATCGTGAGGTTTGCATAATCAATCGGCTTATCATCAACCCCTTCTAAGTTCATAAGAACAAATCT
>SAMEA104315430__coassemble_571_pt1 | contig 15385 bp, 19 predicted proteins | sample SAMEA104315430__metabat2_low_PE_035 | metagenome-assembled genome bin SAMEA104315430 (sample SAMEA104315430) | gut metagenome | biome: Monkey gut; feature: monkey-associated habitat; material: faeces | place: China | collected 2013
CGTGCATTTTAGTTCCATATCCTTATGCGGCGGCTGATCATCAACGCAAAAATGCCCGTGAGGCTGAAAAGATGGGCTTTGCGCTTTATTGTGAGGATAAGGATTTCAAGCGTGAAAGAATGCTGGAACTTGTCAAATCGCTTGTCAACAACCCTGATTATGTCAAAAAAATGTCAAAATTGGCATATTCGCACTCAAGACCGCAAGCAAAACAAGAAATCATCGAAAACCTTTTAGCGATTATAAAATGACAGATAAAAATTATTTAAACACAGAAAAATTATTGCATTCGAGTGGAAAATTCCGCATAAAATTAGGACTGGAGCGGATTTCTGCGATTTTGGAACTCTGTGGAAATCCCCAAAATAATTTGCAAGTCATTCATGTTGCTGGAACGAACGGGAAAGGCTCTGTCTGCACGCTTACTGCGGAAATTTTGGAGCAGTCTGGATATAAGGTTGGTTTATATACAAGTCCCCATATCTTCAAGTATAATGAGCGTTTCAAGGTTAATGGCGAGGATATTTCTGACGAGGATTTTGTTCAGTATGTTTCTTTTGTTGAAAATTTGGGCAAGGAACATAATCTTGACCTTTCTGAGTTTGAAATCCTTACTGCAACTGCGTTTAAGTATTTTTATGATAAAAATGTTGATTTTGTCGTGCTGGAAACAGGCTTGGGTGGAAGATTTGATGCAACAAATGTTGTTGAAAAGCCTGTAATTACGGCGGTTACGTCAATTTCGATTGACCACAAAGATAGACTTGGCGATACGATTGAAAAAATCGCATTTGAAAAAGCAGGAATTATAAAAGAAAATGTTAAATGCGTCGTAAACGCTGATAATTTGGGTAAAGACATGCTTTTGTCTGTTGCTCGTGACAAATCTGCGCAGATAATTTTTGCGGACAAAAAAGTTGATATTGCGTTTGAAAATGGGGTTAATTATGCAGTTTTTGACGGGGAAAAACACGAATTTTCCTTGTGGGGCTTGCATCAACGCCAAAATTTATCTTTGGTGTTAAAAATTGCTGAAGAATTGATAAAAGTAGGTTTAAGAATAACCGAAAAATCAATCGACATGGCATTAAAGACCGCATTTATCCCTGCAAGATTTCAGTATGATAAAAAATTGAATAGGATTGTTGATGGTTCTCATAACGCCGATGCGGCAGTTATGCTAAGGAAAAATTTGGATTTTTATTTTCCAGATGAGAAAAGAGTTTGGATTTATGGCTGTTTATCTACAAAAGAATACGACAAGGTCGTAAATACGTTGTTTCGTGCGGGAGATGACGTTTTTTTAAATCAATTTGACAATAAATTATCTGTTTCGGCGGAAGAAATTTATGAGAAAATTGATAAATCTTTGAATATAAAATTTCAAAAATTCTATAAAACCGCAAATACATTAAATTATTCTAATGGTAAAAATCTTATGATAATAACAGGATCTTTTTACATGATAAGCGAACTGGTCTCAAATATATAGCCCGACTGGACTATCTTTCAGACCAATAAACCGAGGCTTTAAAAGGATTATTATTCTGTTATAAACTTGAAACGGAGAAAAATATGGATGCAACTGTAACAGATGAGGTAAAAGTAGTTATCATCGAGGACTACAAATTGACGAGAATCGGTTTGCGATCAACGTTGAATGAGTTTGATCACATCAGCGTAGTTGGCGAGGCGGAAGATGCAAACAGTGGACTTGAGATAATTGCAAGAGAAAAACCTGACGTGGTGTTAATGGATTTAGGATTACCAGGAATGAATGGTCTTGAGGCAACTCAGCGAACGAAGGAAATTTCGCCAAATACTAACGTTATCATTTTGACCTCTCACGAAAGAGGGGAAGAAGTTGTCGCTGCACTTGGTTCAGGCGCTTGTGCTTATTGCTTGAAGGACATTGACCCGAACGTTTTGTCACAAGTTATTTTGAATGTAGCAAAAGGTGCATGCTGGATTGACGCTACTGTCGCAAGGGCAGCGTTGGATTTGTTCCCGAAACCTGAAAATATTTCGGAATTGCCGAGAACGGACGTTTCTGACGCAAGGGCTCAGTTGACTGACCGTGAACTTGAGGTTTTGAAACATCTTGTTCAAGGCAAGAGCAACACTGAGATTGCGAAGGAATTGATTGTTAGCGTGCATACTGCAAAGGCGCATGTTTGTAGCATTTTGCAAAAATTGTGCGTCGATGACAGGGTTCAAGCGGCAGTTAAGGCGATTAAAGAGCATATCATTTAAACTTCTCGGCAGTCAGAGTGGTGATTGTGCCGAAGAGAAAATTTCTAATTCTTATTTCGGCAAACCCCTCTGATTGCAGAAGATTTGACAATTTCTGAGGTGAAGGAAAATCCTTTTGGCTTTCGACAAGATATTTGTACGGAAATTTGTTTTTGTGAAAAATTTTGCCGAGTAGTGGAATAACTTTGTCCAAAATTAAAGGATAGAGCCATTTTATTTTTGGTTTACCAAGGTCTATTATGAGAAGTTCGCCATTTTTGTCTAAAACTCTGTGAATTTCACGGATTGCGGTGTTTATGTCGGGCAAATTTCTTAGCCCGAAAGAAATAGTACAAAGGTCAAATGAATTGTCTAAAAATTGCATGTCTATTGCGTTACCGCTGATATAATTTATGTTTAAGTTTTTTGATTTTGTTTTCGCAATTTTCAGCATTTCGAGAGAGAAATCGAGAGCGGTGATGCTTGCGTTAGGAAATTTTTTCGCAAGCATTATTGCTATGTCGCCCGTGCCGGTGCAAACGTCTAAAATCTTGTTGTGATTGGATTTAAGACTGTTTATTGCGAACTTTTTTATCAGTTTTTGAGTAAAAAATGTCATTATGTCGTTTAAAAAATCATAATGTTTTGCAATGTCGTTAAACATTGATTTCATTGCGTTTGGGTCATTTTTGTTCGGGACGTGGTTCATTTTTTTTATTATTGCACATTTTTTGACAAAGAAAAACCCCGAAAGTTGAGTTTTCGGGGGACTGATGTCTATGGTGACAGTGTAAGATTTTAATCAGGGAAAACGGGCATCATTGGTGGGTGATGCGGGTGATGATGTTTCATTGGCGGTTTATGAGTTTTTTTGAACTGTTCAAGTTTTTGCTTTTGCTCTTTCGTCAAAAGTGACTCAAACTGTTGCATATCAGCCTTTCTGATTTCGTTTTTTTGATTTTGCAACTTTTGAATTTTTTCAAAAATTGGCTGAATTTTTTCTCGTTTTTGTTCGCAAGAAAGCGAGTCATTTTCTTTGATTTCCCAGATTTGATTTTGGTAATCATGGATTTGTTTGCGAATCGGTTTCATCTTTTTTCTTGATTCTTCACGAAACTTATCCATTTGGGCCTTTTGCGCTTCGGTCAAATTGAGGTCAGGTTTTGGGGGCATTTTTTTGTCCATTTTGGGTGGGGGCGGAAGTTCGTTTCCTTTAGCGTCATAGACCTTTTGACCTTTTTTCGGTGGAGCGGTAAGTTCTTTTCCGTTTTTATCGTACAATTTGGGCATTTCACGGTTCATAGGTGGCATTTTGAAGTCACAGCCAGCATTGGCAAGTTTATTCTCTTCTGCAAAAGCAGGCGCATTGAAGAGCATTGCCAAAAGTAAAGTTGATGCTAATAATAGTGATTTTTTCATTTTGAGCCTTTCTTTGTTTGTGTAAGCCTTTTCGGGCTTGTCTTTTCTCTCTCTCGTGTAATTTTTGTTTTATTTATAAGACGTCTTGTAGTTTGTCATAAAGAGCCTGTCTTGCCTTGTAAATCCTTGATTTTACAGTGCCTAACGGGCATTTCAATCTGTCTGCGATTTCTTGGTAATCCAAACCGTCGATTTCGTAGAGTACGATTGCTTCTTGGAGTTTTTTGGGAAGTTCGAGGATTGCTTTTGCAACCTTTTTTCTTCTCAATTTTTGCTCGAAAACTTCGGATAGGTCGAATTTGTTATCGGGCAAATTTGCGGTTTCATCTTCTGTCAAAAACAGTGATGAATAGCGGTTATACGCCGATTTTAGGTAGTCTTTGCAGATGTTTGAGGTGATTGTGCTTATCCATTGGCGGAATTTGCCAGTTTCATCGTATTTTCCGAGGTTTTTCCACACTCTGACAAAGACCTCTTGCTCCAAATCTTCATTTGGATTGCCTGTAAGGTTCTTGATTATTGCCTTTACGCTGTTTTTATAATTATCGATAATTTGTTTCAAGCCGGAAATCCTTAGTTGTAGTCAAAAAAGCCGTAATCGTCCACGGGAAGCCCGTCTTGAGAGATGACAGAGGTTTCTGTATTCGCCTTGACGAAATTGTCAAAACGCTGATGTTGCTTGACCTCAAAGCCTGTAAATACACCGAAAGAAGTGAACAACACAAGAACACAGGCGATTTTGCACATCAATTTTTTTGTGTTATTTTTTTTCGCCATCGCTCTGTATGTTGGCGCAGAATCCTGTATTAGTGCGGATAAGCGGAGTTCTTTTTCGAATTCTTTTTTGCAGTCGTCACATTCTTGCAAGTGGTCAAAAAAGTCCTTTTCGCTTGCAAATATTGAGTATGCTTCGTATTTTGTGCATTTTTCGGTCATAATTTTTTTCCTCTGACACTTTGTAAAACGAAAAACAAATTAAAAAGTTCACTTTTTGAAAAATTCAGACATATTCGTTTTTCTTGATTTTAAAATTGCCTAAAAGCCTACTGCGACAAAGAAACATTCTAATCTGAAAAATTTTCTGAAAACTTGATTTGTAACAAAATATTTACAAACTCTCTTTTTTGTCACACTTGTTATTTTTGTTATACTGTCGATTTGCAGAGTGAAAAAATAACTGCTATATTAAAATCAGCCTTTGAGTTCAGAAGGTTCACATAAGTCCTAAACAGGCGTGAAAACTGACGAACTGATTTTTTGAAGGAGGGGTTAGGAATGTTATCTTGTTGTGGCAGGCAATTTTATGCTGCTGAAAAAATTTTGTTGCCTTCTCGAGGAAAACTCTATCGTTGCTTGGAATACGGGCATTGTCCGAATTGTTCTGTTCCCGTTTCAAGATTGATTGAACAGGACAAGAATTATGATATTCAAGCAAAAGATTGGCGTGGTCGAAAAGCAGACAGTGCTTATGAAAAGGCGATTTCGCAAAGGAAAAAATATCTTGCAACTGTTCCGAAAGGAACGAAGTCAGGTGAAAATTTTTATTATGGTGATTTCAAAAAAACTCATAGAGTTGATGAAAATAACCAGCCAATTTACGTCCAATTACGGCGAAATTTCAATAATAAAGCCGAAATTTTGGGCGAAGTTGTGACGCATTATCAAAAAATTTGAGGATTTTATGGCTGAAAAAAAGAAAAAATTGCCAATTAAAAAAACTGAATACAAAAAACTTGTTAACGATTGTCTTGCATTGATTTCTGACTATAAACTTTTGTTCATTAGTGATTTGATTGCGCTTTTGCCGTTTTCAAAATCGACATTTTACGTTTACGGACTTGATAAGTCTGATGCAATCAAAGACGCAATCGAGAGCAATCGCACTATGATTAAACAAAAACTTCGTGCAAAATGGTACGAAAGCACTACTCCCACGCTACAAATCGCACTTTATAAAATCCTTGCTACGCCTGAAGAACGCAAAGCGATGAGCAGTAGTTCTAAAGAGGCTAAAACAGACGGTATGCTTCCTCTTGAGGTGCAAAAAGCATATCTTTCAAGCCTTGAAAAAATGGCTGACGGAGATGACGATGCCGATTGATTGGACAAAATCTAAATACGGAAAAAAACACAGACAATTTTTGAGCAAAAAGCCCGAAAACATGAAGTTTTTCACCCTTTGTGACGGCGCAGCCCGTTCAGGAAAAACGCTTTCTGTCATTTATAAAATCCCCCAAATTTTTTCGTACATCGGGAACGATTATTTGAAGGTTTTTTCTGGTTATTCTAAAGGAACAGTCAGAAACAATGTGTTGACAGAACTTTTGCCCTATTTGAGAAACTATCACGGTGCAACTTGCAAATACAATTCTCAATCGGGTGAACTTGACATAAAACTTTGGGGCAAAAATTATTCCTGCTTTGTAACAGGGGGCGGAAAGTCCGACAGTGATGCTTCAATCCAAGGTGGAACGTGGGATTTCTGGTATGCAAACGAACTTCCTAAACACCACTACGCATTTTATAATATGGCGCTAAGTCGTTTGACTTCCGAAAGGGCAAGGCTTGTGGCAGACAGCAACCCAGAAAGCCCCAACCATTGGCTTTATGTCGAAAAAATTAAGCCCTATCTCGACGGAAACCAAGATGTAAGAAGCGTTTTTGACTATTTCCATTTTACGATGGAAGATAATTTGAATCTCTCAAATACTTTTATTGAAAATCAAAAAAAATTATATCGTGGAGTGTTTGAAGCCCGCAAAATTAAAGGGCTTTGGGTGGTTGCTGACGGTCTTGTTTACGATACTTTTTCACCAATAAAACACACCTGTTCTCACGACGAAATTCTCAAAAAAATTGCCGATTACGATTTTATTGAGTATTTTTTAGGATTGGATTGGGGCTGGAATCACCCGCTATCGTGCGGTTTATACGGAATTACAAAAAATAAAGTTTACTATAAAATCGATGAACTTTATGGCTCAAAACTCAACGAAATCGACGTTATTCGCTGGATTAACGAAAAACAAAAAGAATACGGGCGCTTTTTTAGATTTTTGAACGCCGATAATGCTCGTCCTGAACAAAATCACAAACTCCGACAGGCTTTGCCCAATATGATTATTTATGAAGAAAAACCCCGATTGCAAGATAGCATAGCAGTTTTGAGGGGTATGATAATTTGATAATCAATGGCGAACGGTGCAAAAATACTCTTCGTGAATTCAGAATTTACAGATATCCATCAGAGGACGAAAAGTCACGCTACGAGGACGATATCCCCGTAAAAGAAAACGACGATACTATGGACGAGACAAGATATGCCATCACTTTTTATGAATCACATTTCGTAAAAAGAATAATCCCTTACTAAACGCAATAATGACAATCGATAACACTAATGGTGTTTATTAAAACCGCTCGCTTTTGTTGATAACACAAATGGTGTTATTTGTTTGTTGCCGAAAATAACACAAATAGTGTTAATGCTGAAATCTCACTCGTGTTGGTGAGATGGAATTTAAAAGAAAGGTTATTATGAATAAGGACAAGAAAAATGAATGGACGAACTTTTTTTCTGAAATGAAGAGGAGCAAGTCTGATTTGGAAAAAGTTTCGACGGTTATGGTCAAATTAAATGACACCGCAAAATCGGCGAAGTCCGCTTATCAAGAGGAAATAGGGCAAATTAAAACGACCTTGCAAACCGTTCAAAATTTGACTGATGCGACGAGTAGGTTGTCTGAGGTAAATTCTAAGCAAGTTGAAATGGCTCAAAACCTTGTAAATACTTATCAAGAAGCATCTTTGTGTGCCACTTCATTGTCTGGAAATTCTGATAAACTTGCAGGAATTTTTAATTCTGCAATTAGCGATATGATTGATGGTACAAAGGATTTCGGCGATATTATGAAAGGTGTTTTGAACGATTTAAAAACATATTTCATCAAAACAATTCAAGACGCAATTACGAATGGACTTATTTCCACAACCACTGGAAATGCCCTGACTACGTCGATTGGCGGGGCAAGTTTTATTGGTGGTGGATTGTTAGGACTTTTTGGTTCGTTTTTGCCGTCGCACCATTCTGGTGGCGTAATCCCTTCTGGGACTGGCTATTCGCTCCCTGGGACATCTGAATATTTATCTGTGCTAAAAGGTGGCGAGCGAGTTTTGAGTCCTGCGGAAAATGTTGCGTATAACAACGCCCAAACTGACCGAAAAAACGTTGTCGTGAACAATTTCAACGTTAAGGCGTGGGATTCAAAGGACGTTCAAAGGTATTTGCTCGAGAATAAGTCACTTTTGGCAAGTATTACCGCCGAAAATATAAAGTACAATAACGCAAATTTAAAATATGCGGTAAATGGAATTTAATATGAAAAATAATATCTGCAATTTTCCCTGTACCATTACTGTTGACGGGGCTTTTTACCAGTGCGATTTTGACCATAAGTCGATTGATATTCTTGAAACGATTTTGGGTATCGGTTTTTATGAAATATATGAAAAATTCGTTTTTAAAAACGAACTTTCAGGTTCTGAAATTGTTGATATGCTTGCGATTTCGGTGTTTAAATATCATGGAATTGTCGGTGTTAAAAAAGTTGAAAATTATTTTTTAAAAAATAAAAAAATCTCGCTTGATGAACTTGCAGTTTTTAAGGTTCATTTTAAAAATCTTTTGCCTGATGTGGTGCAGTTTTTGGACGATTTAAAAAGTATAAATCCAAAATACAAAAAATCGGTCAATAGCGGTGCGTTTTATGATTTTGAGGGGAATTATGCCATCGCTCGAAAATATCTTTTTTGGAGTGATGAGGAATTTTGGTCTGCAACCCCGAAAAAACTCTGTTTTGCGCTAATTTCGCTTGCAAAATACGAAAAAGAAAAAGAAAAAATTTTTCAAAAACAACAGACTGAAGATTGCATAAATTTTTTAAACGGCATAAAAAGAATGCTTTAACCCTTTGAAATTCGGGGTTTTGCAAAAAATATTATTGTCTGAAAGGAGTCCTAATGACAGAAGAATTAAACGTTTCCGAGGTTTCGGAAAATCAACCTGTGGTTGAAAATGAAGAGCCTGTGGCTCAAAAAAATCCTTCTCAAAATTCTGAAGTTGCGAAACTTCATCGTGAATGTGCGAAATATCGTACGGCTTTAAATGCTTCAAACGAAGAAAAAACGACGCTTCAGAAGAATTTTGATGAGGCAAAATGTCAGATTGAAAATTTAACAAAACAAAAAAACGAGGGTGAAATTTTGCATAAACTCGAAAAAATCGGCTGTTTGAAACCGAATTTGGTTTTGTCTGAAATTCCAGCGGAATGTGAGGATTTGGACGATTTTTTGGTGGTTTATAAAAAAGAAAATCCGTTTTTGTTCGAAAGCGAAAAAACTCGTCACGGGTTTGCATTTAGAGGCGGAAAGGCTTCTAATTACACGACTTCGCAACAAATGAACAACTACATTCGCTCTGCCCTCGGTAGGTAATTTAGAAAGGATTAAAAAATGACTCAAGATGCACTTTATATCTCAAGAACAAACGCTGATGCGCTTATCCCTGTTGATGTTTCGAATGAAATTATCCAAAATATGCCGGTCGCTTCTGCGGCACTTGGTTTGTTTAAACAGTTGCCGAATATGAGCGCAAAGCAACAAACATTACCGATTGCGGCTTCTTTGCCGAACGCATATTTCTTGAACGGTGACACTGCGCTTAAGAAAACAACCAACGCAGAATGGGATAAATTGACCCTCACGGCAGAAGAAATTGCGGTCATTATTCCAATACCTGAGGCTGTTTTAGACGATTCAAGTTACGATATTTGGTCTGCTTTGAAACCTCAAATCGTCGAAGCCTTTGGTATTGCAATCGATTCTGCGATTTTCTTTGGCACAAACAAACCTGCTTCGTACCCGACTGCAATCGTTCCTGCTGCAATCGCCGCTGGAAATTGTGTAACTTTGGGTACTGGAAGTGACATTGCCGATGACATTATTGGTGAAAATGGCTTGATGGCAAAGGTTGAGGCTGATGGTTTTAGAGTTTCAGGCTTCTATGTCGATGGAATAATGGAAGCAAAATTCCGCAGTTTGCGTGACAAAAACGGTCAGTTGCTCTACATGCCAGCGTTGACAGGCGAAGTGCCGAATACTCTTGTCGGCAGACAACTCGTTTACGATGAAAAAGGTGGCGTGTTCGATTTGACCAAAGCCCTTATGATTGCTGGCGATTTCAGCAAAGCAGTTTACTCAATCAGACAGGATTTGACTTACAAAGTTCTTGATCAAGCAATCATTCAAAACACTGACGGTACAATCGCTTACAACCTTGCTCAACAAGATATGGTTGCTCTTAGATGTGTGATGAGATTGGGTATTCAGGTCGCAAATCCTGTAAACAGACGTGGTTCAACCTCAAGATATCCGTTTGCGGTTTTGCAACCTGCTTCGAAAAATACTGATTCTGGTAATGATTCTGATACTGGTTCATAGTTGTTTGCCGTCTGTACCTCGCAAATCCTTGCGGGGTATGGACTTGCAAGATTTTTATCCCGTGCTTATGGCACTATTGTTTCCCCGCCCGACTCTTTGTCGGGCTTTTCTTAAAGGATTTTAAAATGACAATTACATTATATGAAAACTCTTTTGTGACGGTCGAAACCGCCGATTTGTATTTTCAAAATCGACCCAACGCTGAGGGGTGGGCGGATTTGACAACGTTAAAAAAAGAGCAGGCTTTGATTTTCGCCACAATGAAAATCAATAATTTCAATTTTGTCGGCAACAAAAAATCTTCGACACAAAAATTGGAGTTTCCTCGTGATTTTTCGCCCGAATTGCCCGTCGAAATTGAGAATGCAGTTATGGAAGAAGCCTTTGCGATTTCATTTCCGTCAACTCATGATAAAAATAGGCAAAATGGCATATCGTCAGTGACTTTGGGCAATTCTTCCGTAAGTTATTTTGACCGAGAAAATTTGGGTGCGCTTCTCTCGAATGATGCTCTTAATTTTGTGAAGAAGTGGACGGTCAAAAACTACGATATTCGTTGATTGTGAGGGAAAATGTTAAAACATTTACTAAATGATACAGCCGTTTTGAAATCGGTTCAAGATGTCGATGAATACGATGTTCCGACGATTTCTGAAATTAAGCCGATAAATTGCAAGTTTGAATTTGCGATAAAAAGTGACCAAAACGCACTCTCCACGCAGAAAACGAAGCCCGCAAGAATGTTTTGCATCGATGAAGTCCAAGTCGGCGATATAATTTCTTATGACGAAGATAATTTCAAAGTCATACAAGTCAATAACTACAAGGATTTTGACGGCAAGTTGATGCTCAGAGAGGTGTTTTTATTATGACAATTCTCAACGATTTAAAAGATTTTTTGGTGGAAAAAAACGCAGTTTCAAGCGAGGAAGTCGCTTTTAATTTCGATGATTTTTTGACAGATGTGAAGAAGTTAATTCTCCAGTGCAAAGGTGGTGAATTCAGCGATATTGCAAGGAAAACGACCGTTTCGGTCATTGTTAAAAATAAATCAATGAAAGAGGCAGAATCTGTTGCAAACGTAGTCTATGACTGTTTTTCTCCGCCAAAACAATATGAAAAACCTCTTTCGGTAAACGGGAAAATGATGTTGATAAAACCGCTACAACCCCCGTGTTACAAGGAAAAAGAGAAAAATGGCAGGCACGTTTTTTCATTCGATTTAAAAATTATACACAAAAGATAAGAAAGAAGGATTTTATGACAATCTCAAGAAAGACAGCACTTTTAGGTATAAATGACCTTAAAATTTTTCCGATTACGGAAGATAGTTCGTCAAAATTTACGGTCGGAACAGGGGTCGATGTCCCTGGTATCAGACAACTTTCGGTAACTTTTGACATTGACGAAAAAGAACTTACGGGCGATGAAAAAACTCTCGCAGTCGCTTCAAAAATTAAAGCAGTTTCTTTCTCGTCAGAATACGCAGAGTTAAGCCTTGATGTGCTTTCAGCCCTTAGTGGCGGTACGGTCGCTTCTTCAACAGACGGAAAATCGGCAACTTTCAGTTTGGGTGATGGTGACAAACCTGATTATTTTCAACTTCAAGCCAAAATTGACGGCACAGACAGTATTTCAGGCGGTGATTGCCACATTTGTATTTACAAAGCAAAAGTTACCGCAATGCCGATAAACGGTGTGGAAGGCGATTTTGCGACCTACACGTTTGAAGGCAAGGGCGTTTACACTGCTTACAAATTCGGTGGTACAAAAGCAAAATTAATCGATGTGGATTTCAATGCAACTGCAAAAGAACTTGCCGCAAAGGCTTCTGCTTAAAGGTTTTTTGTTTGTTTTAATAATTAATAAAAAGGAAATTTTATGATTACCGATTTTAATATTGTTCAGCAAAATAAAAAATTAAACCTTGATAGTGCTACTGTTGCAAGGCTTTTGAATTATGACGTCTTTCGAGATATGTACGACGGAAATTTCAAAACAGCGTTTGCAAAAACTTATGCAAAAATTTGTGCAAAATATCCGCTCGATTCTACAACGGCACAGACTTTCGTTGAACTCAATTTGTTTTTTGCTATGACTGATTTTTATAAAAACTTATTAACAAATCAGGGTTTATATCTCAATGTTAACGGCACTTTTCAAGAAATTTGGGACAAAATCGAAAAACAGAATAATTTTCTCTCTGTTTTGAAAGAAGTTTATGTTGACGTTTCGAGGTTCGGAAACGGTTTGTTTAAGGTATGTTTCGGCGAATATGGGGTTGAAATCACCTCTGTTTCGCCGTCAACGTGGTTTCCTGTATTTAAAAAGGGCAACATAAATCACGTTTTGGGGCATATTATAATTAACACGTTGACCGATTTTGTGAATGGAAAACAGTGCAATTTTAAACTCATTGAAAAACACCGCAAAGGCTCTGTGGAGAACGAGTTGTGGTTGTTTAGAAACGGAAATTATGCCGAAAAATTGGACGTTGAAAAAGAACTTGAAATCCCTGTATTTGATGATTTTTCGGACGTTTGGGACGGATTTTTGATTTTCCCCGTAAAAAACACCGCCGAGAGTGATGAATATTTCGGGCAAAGTGACTATGTTCGTTGTAAATCGCTCGTTGAGGAGTTAATGCTTACGGTTAGCCAAAATTCGAAAATTTTAAACAGGCACGCAAACCCGAAAATGACTGGTAGCAACGAGAATTTGGAATTTAATCCTGTCACTGGCAAGGCTGAGTTTCCAAATCGTGATTTTGTTCCTGTCGGTCGTGACGGCATTAAGGCAGAATATATTACGGCTGATTTGCAAGAAAATGCCGTGCATCAACACATCGAAACGCTGATGAAGTTTTTCTATATTATGACGAAAACTCCGCCTCAGGCTTACGGTATGGACATTACGAATAATATGTCGGGCGAAAGTTTGCGCAAAATTTTCATGTCGTCTTTGACGAAAATTGACGATATTAAACAAGTTTCGTTTAACTGTGCGCTCGAAAACCTTGTTAAATGTGCAATGGCGCTCAATCACACTCCTGTTGAAGAGGTTAAGGTGGATTGGGGCAATCCGATTCCTGAGGACAAGTCAGAAACGATTGAAAACTCCGTAAAACGAATAAATTCAGGCACAATGAGCAAACAAACAGCCATAAGCGAACTCGACAACGTTTCGCCTTTCGATGCGAAAATTGAACTTCAAAAAATCGAAAGCGAAAAAAATAATCTTCAACCGATTGAGTAAAAATAACGTCATTATTGCCACAAAAAAAATATGGTTGTATAATGACGTTATGAGAAAAATTTTATTAACGGCTTTATTTTTGATGTTATCGGTGTCGGCGGTTCGTGCGGCGGATTTTGACGTTCCTGTTCCTGCGGAAGAAGAAATGGCTGGTCCTGACCCCAAATTTACCACCGCAACCCAAATGCGTTTTGACGCTTTTCAAGACGTTGTCGAAGAAGTTGACCCCTCTATCTTCAATGATAAAAGGCATTACGACCTATATGTTCTCAAAGAAGATAAGGATTATTTAGTCAAAGTAAAAAATAAAAATGTTAAAGTCAAAGAGTACACAAATGGCTGTTTTGACTTGCGTTACAAGGATATTCAGAATACCATTTTTTGTTATGACAAATTTGGTGATTTGCAATATTATGCAACTGTTTCAAATAATGGAAAAGTGCCGTTTGTGACGTATTATTACGATGTAAATGGTGTGATTTCGTTGATTGAAGTTCAGCCAGACCGTTACTATTCTTGCGTTTATGACCTAAGGGGTTTGCTGGTCAGATATTGCAGAGACAATAAGTGGTATTCTTCTGACGGAAAAATTATTCGTAAAAAAGTCGGTTTATAAAAATCTTCGGGCGTGCAATTTGCACGCTCGATTTTTTGAGTTTTGTTTTTTGTTCGTAATTATTTTGCGGTTTTTGTAGTTTAAATTCCTGTATTTATGTTTAATACAGTGAATTTTCGGTTATTTCGCTTTGCTATTTACCGTGAATTTGCGGTGCAAAAAATTTGAAAATGAGGTGATTTATGACGGAAGTCGTTTTTGATTCGGATTACAAATCTGCTTACACGACTACGATTGAGTTTAAAACTCAAATTAACGAAAAACATTTTGGCAAGGAACAACGCTATCCTGTTTGGACTTATCCAAAACGTACGTTTTCATTGAGTTTTGATAAAAATTTTGAAGGTCGAAAAAAACTTGAAGATTTTTATCAACAAACAAAAGGTGGAACGGAAAAATTTTTGTTCACTTGGGCAAAAGATAAGGGTGGTAACGGAAAACAGTATCTTTGCACTTTAGACGATGATAGTTTTAAACAAAATTTGTATGAATTTGGTTTTTCTGAATGCGAATTGAATTTTGTTACGATTGATAATAATGCTGTCGAAAACGTTGGTGCGTTTGATTTTTGGCATAGTGCAGAGGGGAATTTTTCTCTGAATTATCATATTTATTCTGATTTTGAATTTTCTTTTCAAAATGGGAAAAAGACTTACCAAAATGCCCCAAAACGCAAATGGACATTGCGTTTTCAGAAAACGAAAGAAATTCGAGAAAAAATCGAAAATTTCTTTATTGCAAAACGAGGGCGGTTTCGGTCGTTTGAGTGGACGTGGTCGGCTGATAGGGGTGGCGATGGGCAGACTTATAATGTTCGGTTTGCCGATGATACTTTGAATTTGACCGTTTCTGAGTTTGGATATGGTGAATTTGAGGTTGATTTGATAGAAGTGTTTTCGACTGAAAATCCGCTTTCTGAGGTCGAAAAGGACGAAATCATTCCTCGAAAACTTTTGAAAATCGAACTTGAACAGGGTTCGGTTTATATTTTGGACAACGAAACTCTTGAAAGTCTTGAATTTAATGGCGAAACGTATATTGGCGCTCCGCTTTCTCACGGTGAAATCCGTAATGATGATAACTCTGCGGTCAATAAATTGGAGATTGAACTTTCCAACGTAAACCTTGCTATCAGCGGAATTGTCGGCAATCGTGGCGATGTTGTGACGAATGCGTTTGCGGTTTTTACGTTGGTATTTTTGAATGTTAATACTAATGAATTGATTTCAAATTATCAAAAGGTCTTGTATAGTGGGCGTTGCAACAATTTGAGTCTTGACTTTGAGAAGGCAACGATTGATATCGAGACTGAACTTGGCGGTTATGAAAAATTAGCCCCGATGATAAAATTCCGTCCGACTTGTC
>SAMEA104315430__coassemble_695_pt1 | contig 13166 bp, 10 predicted proteins | sample SAMEA104315430__metabat2_low_PE_035 | metagenome-assembled genome bin SAMEA104315430 (sample SAMEA104315430) | gut metagenome | biome: Monkey gut; feature: monkey-associated habitat; material: faeces | place: China | collected 2013
TGATGCAGCAAACGGAAAAACAATAACGGTTGACGACAATATTTTGGCCTCAAGTTCAAATGAAGTCGCAGGACTTTCTTTTTCGAATGCTGGAACTTATAAATTCAACGGAAGAATTGATTTGAGTTCTCCTATTGCATCGGGATTTGAATTTGTTGACGATGCTTCAGGTGCAACGGTTGAATTGGGTGAACAATCCGCAACCGGCACTTACAGTATTATTCAAGAGGTTAATAATGTAACGTTAAACTTGCAAAATGAACACGCAGGCGACACTATTACAGTTCCTTACATTATTTCGAATTCTGCAAGCAATACAATGAATATCAAAATTGATTACGATGTAATGGCAAACGCTATCGATAACCTCGTCATCGGTTCAAATGAAATCGTAATCGGAGACCAAAAGAAAGGCGAAATTGCACAAAACGTTAAATTCGATTTGGAAAACATTGTAGTTCTTAACGATGATGAAACTTGGGGTTCAGACGAATTAAAAGACACAACAAGACAAATTCGTTATTTAACGGCTGGTTCAGATGTTGTGAACAACACAACAACAAAAGGATCTTACGTTAGCGATGACGGCGTAACTTATACATTTACGGTAGATGAAAATGACAAAGGTCTTTTGAACGTTACGAGAACAGAAGACGGAATGACATTGGAAGATGCCATTGCAGATGATAATAGAAAAGCATACACAATCAGACGTGGCGACTATGTTCTTGCCGATGAAAGTACTGGCTTGGGTACGTTAAATAAAAACAAAACAGAATTTGAAATTAACGGACAAGACAAATATTCACTTGACGGAAACAACAAAGACGGTATCGTTGTTTCAAATGCTTTAGACAACGATCAACATCTTTATGTTGGACATGTTAAAGAAATCAGAAACTTCAAAACTGCAATTACAAACGAAGGTAAATTGACAATTGAAAACGTAACTTTTGTCGATAACGAAAAAGATATTGTTAATGCTAAAAACGCAGACATCGACAATTCGACTATGAACGGCATTGTTGAAAACACAGGAATAATGAATTTACGCAATTCTGTAATTAACAATGACGTAAAAAATAACGGCACTTTGAATGTTTTAGAAGCAAGTAAAGTTAAAAACATTAGCGATGGTAAAGGTACTCTTGTAATCGGTTATAGTGCTTCTGATGAATCAGAAGTTCCGACGAATTTGGTATTTGATAGCGAAAACGGAATTGTTCAAGATACTGTTACTATTAACGAAAAAGGTTCGTTGGAAATTTATGCAGATAAACTAAAAGTTTCAAATGGAGTAACAAACAACAACATTTTGACATTGAAAGGTCAAGACGGACAAGAAAATACACAAAATGACAACACTATCACAGGTGATGGTACAACAAACATTGAAGGAAGTGTCCAAACAACGAAGAAAATCAGTTCAAAATACATCGTTGTTAAAGAAGACAGTTCTTTGTACGCAAAATCTGCAAACTTCATCGGCAGTGACGTCACAAACAACGGCGAAGTAACATTGAATATGGGTACGCTCGGAAACAAAATTAACGGAGGAAAACTCACACTTGAAAACACCGTTACGACAAATGCAGACAACTTGCTTGCAGATGAAATCGTTAATGACGGCACATTGACATTGACAGGCGGTACTGTTTCAAAAAATATCGACACAAACAAATCGACAAGCAAAACAGTAATTAATAACGGTAGCACACTAACGAAGCACAAATTAACCAAAAAATTGAAGTTAACCAAAATGCAAAATATATAACTTCTGCCGATAATATCTATGATGTTGACGGCTCAATTAAAACAACACAAGCAACTATTGAACTCAATGGCGGTACGTTAAAAGAAAAGAGAATTCAAGGTTCTGGAAACATTGAAATTTCAAACACTGTAAAATTTGATTTTGATAACTCTGAAGCAGATACTAAAGTTCTTCAAAATATCACACTTAACGAAGATGCAACATTTGTTCCATTTGCGACTTACACTGGTTCAAATAACAACATTACCGCAAAGAACGGCTCAACGATTGACTTGATGAACGATACAGTTCAAGAAGTTAACTTCAAAAAATTAACAATTGCAGACGGAAACGTTTTCAATGTTAAGGCAGATTATCTTGATACATTGAACTCTCAAGATGTTACAGCTGTTAATGGCAAAGTCAACATCAGTGCTTTAGACTTGTCAAAGGCAGAAGATTCTTATGTATTCACAACAACTTTGGCAGACAAAGTTACTTTCAAACCTGATGAAATCAAGATGAATGAAACTTTGGACAAAAACGCAGTTTATTATACAAAGGTTGATGGCAAAATCAACTTGGATAAAATTGACGGTTTGACAGCGGCTGTTCAAAAGGTAATTGATGACGGAAACGACTTGGCTTACTTGATGAAGTCAAACGAAGAACTTACTGAAGAAAAAACCTTAACTGGCGCTGATATGACCATTTTGGGTAACGGAAACACAATCACAGGAAAACCGCTTACCGTTGAAACAAATGAATTGAATATTGTCGATGCAAACATCGCAAACACTTCATTTACGGAAGACAATAAATATTCATTGACACTTAATAAAGCAACTCTCAACATTAAAGCAAAAGACAATGATGTTGTTGTTGCTGGACCTATTCAGTTGAAGAGCGATGCTGGTGCAAACTCAAAACTCGCATTTATCGCTAACGAAAACAAACAAATTACTTTAAATGATGAGATTAAATCAAATAATGTTGACAATACTGTTTACTTCAACGGAAACGGTACAATTGTTGCAAACGGTATCTTTGACCCGTTCACAGCAGAAGTTAATACAAACCTCGTAAAAAATAATTACGACTACGAAATTACTTATAACGTCAATAATGGCGGTGTTTTGAAATATACAAACGATAAGTATTTGTATGAAAACGACAATCACGGAACAGTTGCAGAACATGGTTTGAACACAATTAACCTCAACGGTGGTACTTTAGACCTTATGAATGGTGTTGCAAGCACAATTTCATTGGCTGGTTTTAATGTAAATGCAGATTCAAATCTTATGCTCGATGTTGACCTTGCAAATAGAGCAATGGATAAAATTGACGATGCAACCCCGATGACAGTTGGCGGTAATCTCAATATCACGAAATTGAATTTGATTTCTGATGCAACTGGCGAAGAAACAACTATCAACTTCACGACAAATGATGCTTTGAAAGAAAAAGTTCAATATGTCGGCGAAAGAGAAGGCTTGATTGCAAAATCACCTATTTACAGATATAACGTAGGTTATAAAGCAGATAGCGGAGACTTCTCATTCACAAGAAGTGGTGGCTATGAAGGCTTCAACCCCGCAGTTTATGGCTCAGCAGTAGCAATGCAAGGTCTTTATTATACACAACTTAATAACTACAACGTAGCATTGGCGAATGTTGATCAAACAATGTTGAAAACAAAGGCTCAAAGAAACGCTGAAAAATACGGTAACAAGTATGCTTACGATGGAGATGAAACTCAAGTATTCTCACCGTTGTATGTTCAAGAAAAGAACGCAGGCGCTTGGTTCAAGCCGTATGTATCAACAGAAAGAGTCAACTTAAAAGACGGTCCAGATGTTGATAACACAATGTATGGCGCATTGTTCGGCGGTGACTCAGACGTAATCACAGTCGGCGGTTGGGATACACAATATTCAGTCTATGCTGGTTATAACGGTTCTCACCAAGCATTTGACGGCAACGAAATTTACCAAAACGGCGGTGTTTTGGGCTTGACGGCAACTGCATACAAAGGAAACTTCTTCACTGCATTGACGGCGAACGTTGGTATGCACGGCGCAAACATCAAGACAGACGTTGGAAACAACGACCTCAACACATTGACAACAGGTGTTGCATCAAAAACAGGCTACAACTGGGAACTTGCTGACGGTAAATTCATTATCCAACCAAGTTGGTTAATGTCATATACTTTCATCAATCCGTTTGATGACTACACATTGGGCAATGGAGTAAGAATCAAGAACGACAGTTTGCACGCATTGCAACTCGCTCCTGGTTTGAAATTCATCGGCAACACTGCAAACGGCTGGCAACCATACTTAGGCGCACAAATGGTTTGGAACATTGTTGATGATACAAAAGTTAAGGCAAACGAAGTTAACTTGCCTGAAACTTCAACCAAAGCGTATGTTGAATACGGAGTTGGTGTCCAAAAATCAGCAGGCGAAAGATTTACCGGATTCGGACAAGCAATGGTCAGAAACGGCGGAAGAACAGGTGTTGTATTCACTTTGGGCGGACGCTGGGCAATCGGTACTCTCGACAGATAGTCTGATTAAACAAATACAAAAAGGGCGGAATTCAACAATTCCGCCTTTTTTATTTCCCTTTTTATTTCCGATACTCCGATACGATTACCATTTTTATTACGTTTTTTACACGGATTTTCAAATAAAAAACTTTTTATACTTTCAAATTTCTCAATCTCAATTCAATTGAGAGTAAAATTATTGTGAAACAAGTTGTAATTACAGGCAAAAAATCAAGCCCAATTCTTTGAATAATAATACCCAAAAGTGGCGTCATTATTGCAAATCCAAGACAAGCCGAACCAACTTGATGACCCATTAAAATTTTTGCTTTCTCAATTTCATATCTTGAATGAGTTGCATTCATTGAGCAAGGATAAATTCCCGAAAGTCCCATACCGAGAGCGACTAACCCGATTATCGTTGTCATGTGAGTCGGTATGCAAAGGAGCAACATCGAAAACAAAGAAATTAAAATACTTGAAAGAATTATTGCGTTGTCGCTGAATTTTTTAGTTATGAAACCGACCATAAATCGTCCGAAAGTCAAAGACCCCCAATATATTGCAACCAAAGTTCCAGCAAGAACAGGGGCAAAGCCTCTCTGTTCAGTCATTACAGAATAAATCCAAAGTCCAACACCGCCTTCAGTTGCAGTGTAAAAAAAGAAAAAAGTCGCACTCAAAAAAGTGTTTAAAGTTACCATATTTACTGATTTTTGAGAAGATAATTTTTCTTCTTTTGTTTCTTGTACATTAGCAGAACCAAACTGTTTGAACATAAAAAGAATTGCCATTAACAACAAAATGACCCCAATAATGGCGTAACCGCCACGCCAAGTGAGATTTTTGACAAAAGCAAACGTCATAATCAACGGCCCGATGGTCGAACCGATACCCCAAAATCCGTGCAACCAACTCATGTGGCGAGAAGAATAATTCAAAGCGACATAATTGTTTAATGAACTATCCACACTTCCTGCACCAAGACCTGTCGGGATTACAAAGAGGAGAAATGTCCACCAATTTGGCGCAAGCGCATACCCAAAACTGCCCACGGCAGTAAGAAAAACGCTTACGACAAGAATTTTTGAAACAGGAAATTTTTTAGCAATGTAACCGTTAATAAATCCAGCAAAAGCAGAAAACATTGTCACAGAAAATGTTATAATCCCTGCTGCATCGAGATTTTGCCCGAAATCAATTCTCATTGTCGGCCAAGCAACCCCCAAAAGTTGGTCAGGCAAACCAAGAGCAATAAATGCTATATATAAAAGTATTAAAATAATGAATTTTTCTCTGTCCATAGTTGAATTTTAGCACGAAAAAATTTTATAAAAAAAAGGGCGATTTCTCGCCCTGTTGTCTGGAATTAAGAATAGTTGGAAGTATGAAAAAGATATTATTATTTAACAATTTTTTGCAAAAAAGAACAATGCACACATCGGTTATGCAAAAGACCTATTATTTGGGGACAATAGACCTATGAACATTTAGCCTGTTGGGGGATAAAAAATGATTTTTTCGTGGCAATTTTTTATGAGCGTTGTATAATTTAGTTGTAAGAAAATTTTCCCAAGGAGAAAATAATGAAAAAAGATATAGATTGGAAAAACCTCGGATTTGGTTATATTAAAACCGATTACAGATACGTTTCAAATTTCAAAGACGGAAAATGGGACGACGGTGAACTTTCAACAGAAGATATGATTACAATGAGCGAATGTGCTTGCGTTTTGCAATACGCACAAACATGCTTTGAAGGCTTGAAAGCGTACACAACGGTTGACGGAAGAACGGTTTGCTTCCGCCCTGACTTGAACGCAGAAAGAATGATTCAATCTTGCGAAAGACTTGAAATGCCTGTATTCCCGAAAGAAAGATTTATCGATGCAGTTCTCAAAACTGTTAAGGCAAACGTTGATTTTGTACCGCCATACGGCACAGGCGCAACTTTGTACTTGAGACCTTATATGTTCGGTTCAGATGCAATTATCGGCGTAAAACCTGCTCACGAATATCAATTCAGACTTTTCTGTACGCCTGTTGGTCCTTATTTCAAAGGTGGCGCAGAAGCAATCACCTTGAGAGTTCCTGATTTTGATAGAGCCGCTCCGCACGGAACAGGCCACGTTAAGGCTGGTTTGAACTATGCAATGAGTTTGCACGCAATCGTTGACGCTCATAATCAAGGTTACAACGAAAATATGTACCTCGATTCTGCAACAAGAACAAACGTTGAAGAAACAGGTGGCGCAAATATTATCTTCGTTACAAAAGACAATAAAGTCGTAACACCAAAATCAACTACGATTTTACCATCAATCACACGTCGTTCGTTGCTTTACGTTGCAGAACACTACCTCGGACTTCAAGTTGAAGAAAGAGTAATTCCTTATGAAGAAATCAAGGACTTTAAGGAATGTGCGCTTTGCGGTACGGCAGCAGTTCTTTCACCCGTCGGCAAAATTGTAAACCACGGCGAAGAAGTTACTTACAAATACGAAAACGGTACAGGTGAAATCACTCAAAAATTGTATGAAACTTTAACAGGTATTCAAATGGGTAGATTAGAAGCGCCTGAAGGTTGGATTTACGAAATTAAATAATCGCTAATTATTAATTAAACGCTGTTTCTTCTGAAACAGCGTTTTTTGTTGTTAAAATAAGTATTTAACATTTTTTAACAAAAATATTGACTGAGAGTAACTCTAAGCACTTAAAATATAAAATATGAATAAATAATGAGGTAAAATATGAAACGTAGAGAATTTATCATAAACTCAGCACTTGCAATCGGTGGCACGGCACTTTTGACAGGTTGCGGAAAACAAGAAATTAAAAAGTCCGAAGAACAGGTTGTCAGAAGAAAATTTGACGGGATTGACACTCCGTTAATAGCACTTGGTTGTATGAGACTTCCGATGAACAACGACAAAATCGACATGGTAGAATTGGACAAAATGGTCGAATATGCTATGCAACACGGCGCAAATTACTTTGATACAGCGTATATGTACGTTGACGGAAAAAGCGAAAATGCTATTGGCGAAATTCTCAAAAAATACCCTCGGGAAAGTTTTATTCTTGCGGACAAATGCCCTGCATACCTTGTAAATTCACAATCTGACGTTCGAAAACTTTGCGAAGAACAACTTAAAAAATGTCAGGTCAAATATTTTGACAACTACATGGTTCACAATATCAACAAAAACACATTGAGCAACTATCGTGACAACAACATGTACGATGAACTCGTAAAACTCAAAGAAGAAGGGATAATCAAACATTTGGGCTTCTCGTTCCACGGCGACCCGACAATGCTCCGAGAAGTCATAAAAGAACACAAATGGGATTTTTGCCAACTTCAAATCAACTATCTCGACTGGGAAGTCGTCAACGCCGACGAACTTTATCAAATTGCCGATGAAGCAGGCGTTCCGATTATCGTTATGGAACCTTTGCGTGGCGGAGTTTTGTGCAATCTTCCTGACAAGGCTGTTGAAAAATTGAAACAAGAATGTCCAGATGATACGCAAGCCTCATTCGGTTTGCGCTGGGTTGCAAGCAAAAAACGTGTCTTTACAATCCTCAGCGGAATGAGCAATTTCCAACAATTAAAAGAAAATGTCGATACTTTTGTAAAATATAGAGAATTTTCTGAAAAAGAAACAAAAGTTGCCCACAATATTGCACAAATTATTCAGTCACAAGGCGCAATCAGTTGTACGGCTTGCAAATACTGTTTGGAAGTCTGCCCAAGAGGCATTAATATTCCTGCTATTTTCGGTTTGTATAATGTTTACAAATCAAGCACTCAACCGAGCAAAGCCTTTATGTTCGTTTACAACTACAAGGCTTTGGACGAATCAACAAGAGCAGATAAATGTATCGATTGCAAATTGTGTTGCAAAAATTGTCCACAAAACTTGGATATTCCTGAACTTCTCAAGGTCGTAAAAGCAGAAGTTGAAAAAGTTGAAAAGGAAACAGCAAGATAATGAAAAATCCTTACAAAATAAGATTTTCAATAGCAATAATCGTCCTAATCCTTGCGATAGTAGGCTTTGTGGGATTTTATCCTGTCAAAGTTCTTGACTTACAATTCGCACCGATTTTGCAAAGAATTTTTGTTGATTTTTCAATAATCGCACTTCTTATTTTTGTTGGAATTATTGCGGTTACGGCAATTTTCGGAAGATTTTATTGTTCAACGATTTGCCCGTTTGGAATTTTACAAGAAGTCGTGGCAGTTTTTTGCAAAAGAAAAACGAAACACGTTCCAAATTACCCCGCAAAATATTTCATTTCGGCAATCACTTTCGGAATTTTAGCAGGCGGAAGCGCAGTCGCATTGAGATTTATCGAACCATACACGATTTTTGGTTCAGCAGTCAGCATCTCTATTGTAGGAATAGTGGCAACGTTGGCAGTTCTTGCGATTGTATTTTTCAAGAACAGATTTTTCTGCACAAATATCTGCCCTGTTGGAGCGATTCTCGGTTTAATTTCAAAATTTTCATTAAACAAAATTCACATAAACCAATCAGCGTGCGTATCTTGCGGAATGTGTGAAAGAAATTGCCCATCAGGTTGCATAAATTCGAAAGAAAAAACCGTCGATAACGAAACTTGCGTAAAATGCTTGAAATGCTTGAGCGTTTGCCCAAAAGGCGGAATAAGTTTAGGCAAAGAACCAAGCAAAGAGGTGAAATTTAGCCCGAAACGCCGTCAAATCATCATTGGAACAACAGCGTTAGTTATTTTTGGCGGAATGGTCAAAGCGGGGTTAGTTTTAAAGGATAAAATCGTTGAAAAACTTAAGGACGTAATTTTGCCAGCCGGAGCGGTTTCAAAAGAAAGATTTGCGAATAAATGCTACAACTGCAATCTTTGCGTAAAAAATTGCCCGAATAAAATTCTTGTCAAAGCGGACGAAAAATTCCCCGTTGTGCATATTGATTATGAAAAAGGATTTTGCAAATTTGATTGTGCAAAATGTGGAGAAGTCTGCCCGACAGGCGCAATCAAGCGTTTAAAACTTGAAGAAAAACAAAAAACAAGAATTGCAATGGCAATGGTTGTTGATACAAAATGCAATCAATGTGGATTATGCAAAGAAGCCTGTCCAACAGGTGCTATAATAAGAATTGACGGAAAAACAATCTTGAACGCACAAAAATGTATCGGTTGCGGAGCGTGCAAAAACGCTTGCCGATTTGGTGCGATAGAAATTTTTCCGATAAAAGAACAGAAAAACATTTAAAAAGGAGAAAAAATGTCACTTGGTATAACTGAAATTTTGTTAATCGTTGTCGTCGTGGTACTTTTGTTCGGCGGAAAAAGAATCCCCGAAATCGCAAGAGCCTTAGGACGTGCATCTTACGAGTATAAAAAAGCAAAAAATATCATCAAAGATGAAGCGAACGATTTAAAAGAAGCAATCGAAAAAGAAGGCGAAAAGCCCGAAGAATACGAACCTAAAGACGTTTAAAATGGAAGACAAAGACGAAAGCATAATTTCTCACATTGAAGCCTTTAGGACAATGCTCTTAAAGTGCATAAAAGCCGTCGGAATCGTTCTGATACCGATGCTTTTGGTTGCGCCAAAATGCCTCGATTTTTTCATAAATCTCATTTTGCGTGGCAATAATATTTCGCTGAATTATTTTTCACCAGCAGAGGTTTTTGTTATTCAGATAAAATTCGCTCTCGTTTTGGACATCATTTTATGTTTTCCATACATTGCAAAACAGGTCTGGAACTTTTGTGTGCCGGCACTTTACGACCACGAAAGAAAATTCATAAAATCGATAGTTTTCACCTCAAGCGCACTGTTCATTTTAGGTTCAATGTTTTGTCTTTTCGTAATTTTACCGTTGATTATTAATTTCGGAATGAGTTTTTCGACTTCGAATATTCAAGCAGTGCTTGGAATTTCAAATGTTGTCAACTTGTCAATTTGGCTCATTTTGGCATTTGGAGTAATGTTTCAACTTCCTTTGATTACACACGCCTTGATAAAATCGGACATTGTTTCTTATAATACGATTAAAAAATCAAGACCTTATGTAATCGTAGGTTTGCTAATCATTGCGGGCATTTTGACCCCGCCAGATGTTGTTAGTCAAGTTATGCTTTTCACCCCGACATACCTGTTGTTTGAATTAGGATTGCTGTTTTCAAGGAGCAAAAAGAAAAATGAAGAAGAATAAATATTTAGAATTAGATTTTGCAAAACTTGATATCGATAGGCAAAACCGCCGTGGCAACTCGGAAGCGGTCTTTTGCGAATGTAAAACAACTGAACAACTCATAAAAATTTTCACAGAGTTTAAAAATGTAGGGCAAAATGTTCTTGGAACTCGTGCAACAAAAGAACAAGCGGAAAACATTCAAAAAGCCTTGCCAGAAATAAATTACAATGAACAAGCAAGATGTTTGACACTAATACAAAATAAAGTCAAAAAAATTGGCGAAATCGCAATCTGCACGGGCGGAACAGGCGATATCCCCGTAGCAGAAGAAGCAGCAGAAACTGCTGAATTTTTTGGCAGTAACGTAAAAAGATACTACGACGTCGGAATTGCAGGCATACACAGGCTTTTAGACAAAATTGACGAAATTAAAAAGGCGAATGTCATCGTTGCAGTTGCGGGCATGGAAGGTGCTTTAGGTGGCGTAATCGCTGGAATGGTTGATGTTCCCGTGATTGCAGTGCCGACCTCGGTCGGATATGGCACATCACTTGGCGGAGTTTCGGCACTTTTGACAATGCTAAACTCATGTTCAGAGGGAATGACCGTCGTAAACATCGATAACGGCTTCAATGCAGGGTATAGCGCAAATCAAATAAACAAACTCATTTCAAAAGGTATGGAGAAAAAATAATGAATTTATATTTTGAATGTAAATCAGGAATTTCAGGTGATATGTCGGTTGGGGCTTTGTTGGATTTGGGTGCAAGTAAAGAAAAATTAGAAAAAGCGCTCGCCTCAATGAATTTGGACAACGAATTTTCTTATGTTATTTCAAAAAAAGCCGTAAACGCAATAATGGCAACAGATTTCGATGTAATTTTACCTAAAGAACATCATCACCACGAACATCACCATGAACACGAACACAGAAACCTTGATGATGTTTATGCAATTATTGATAAAGCCGAAACCACTGAAAATGCTAAAAATTTGGCAAAAAAGATTTTCAAAATCGTGGCAGAAGCGGAAGGAAAAGTCCACGGAAAAGAGATTAAGGACGTACATTTTCACGAAGTAGGAGCGATTGACTCAATAGCGGACATTGTTAGTTTTGCGGTACTTTTTGATGATTTAAACCCCGAAAATATTTATTTCTCAACACTTTCGGACGGTCAAGGATTTGTTCATTGTCAACACGGAAAAATTCCCGTTCCTGTACCAGCAGTTTGTGAGATTGCTTCGGCATACAAATTACCACTCAAAATCACCGATAACGACGGCGAAATGGTCACGCCGACTGGCGCTGCGATAGTTGCGGCACTTTATGACGGTAAAGATTTGCCCGAAAAAATTATCCTTGAAAAAGTCGGTTATGGTGCAGGAAAACGACCTTATGAAAATCCAATTTTAAGAGTAATGAGTATAAAATAAAGGAGAAAAATATGCACATAGGAAATAGTCTTATTTGTCCTGTCACAGGAATCCCAATGCTCGCAGTTGCTGGCGTTGCGGCATATTATGCTTACAAAAAAGCAAAAAAAGATTTTAACAAAGATAAAATTCTTCCAACCGTTGCGACGACGGCGTTGGTTTTCGGATTGCAGATGATTAATTTTTCAATACCTCAAACCGGCTCAAGCGGTCACATAGTGGGCGGATTGTTACTTGCGACGCTACTTTCACCAAGCGTGGCGTTTTTGGCAATGTGTTTAATTTTATTAATTCAAGCGGTATTTTTTGCAGACGGCGGTCTTTTAGCTCTTGGTTGTAACGCTTTCAACATGGGTATTTTGGCTTGTTTTGTTGCTTACCCATTGTTCTACAAGCCACTTGCAGACAAAAACAAACCGATTTTGGGTGCAATTTTGGCGTCGATTGTTGCGTTGCAATTAGGCTCATTGGCGGTTGTGGCAGAAAGCGCATTGTCAGGCTCGGTGGCGCTTTCGGGCTTAGCAAGTTTTGCATCATTGATGCAAGGAATTCACTTTCCGATTGGATTGGCAGAAGGGCTTGTGACGGCTGGAATTTTAGGTGTTGCCAAAAATATTGATATGAAAAAATTATCTTATGGCTTTGCGGGAGTTTCACTCGTGCTTGCTGGAGTAATTTCACAATTTGCATCGAACAAACCCGACGGACTCGAATGGTCTTTGCTCAATATTTCTGATTTTGTGGTAGAACAAACTCAGGGTGTGCTTTTCGGCGTTTCCGAATTTGTTCAACAAAAAACATCGTTATTCGCAAACTTACCCTATTCAACAGGAAGTCTCTTGGGGCTTTTGGCAGTAGTTGCTTTTATGTATTTAGTTTGCAAAAATTTGAAACGAGAAACAGTAAAAATCGATGAACAATAAATTCGAAAAACTTCAAAATTATCTTGAAAACTTGAACGAGCAGGGCTTATGCCTTGCTTTTTCAGGTGGAATTGATAGCACGCTTTTGCTTTATCTTTGCAGAAAAATGAACATTTTAGCGATAACTTTTACAAATAAAGCGGCAAAAGAAATGAAGGAAAGAATAGAGTTGCTAGTGGGAGATGCTGCAAAAGATATGTGGATAGGCACATTTCATTCAATATGTGTTAGAATATTAAGAAAATTTATAGATAGAATAGGATTTGATTCATCATTTATAATTTTTGATACATCTGATCAAAAAA
>SAMEA104315430__coassemble_748_pt1 | contig 12428 bp, 13 predicted proteins | sample SAMEA104315430__metabat2_low_PE_035 | metagenome-assembled genome bin SAMEA104315430 (sample SAMEA104315430) | gut metagenome | biome: Monkey gut; feature: monkey-associated habitat; material: faeces | place: China | collected 2013
CCTTTTGCTTTTTTATGGAAAATACAGCAAATTTGCTATTAAACTTAATATACCAAGCCTGTCCAGTCATATTCAAACGGTATAACGACCTTGCCGTTTTTGTTTATGTAGCCCCATTTATTATCCTTGCAAACATTTATCAAAACTCTATTGTTTAAAGCAATTAAAACAACCGAAACCAACAAAACTACGCTTAATAAAATAATTAAAATCAAATTCAGCTTATTCATAAAAAATCCTTTTTTTAAATTATCTTACAGATAGATTTTTTTTCAACTTTAAAAAACATATACGCTTTGTATGAATAATCATTAATTTTGCGACAAAAATAAACTGACAACCACGAAAAAAATGGTATAATTTTTCACATGAAAAAATCTGATATAAAAAGAACAAACAAAACATTAAAACGACAACTAAAAATTTTTCGTCCTATAAAAATCAAGGTTCAAAAGAAGTTTTCCATTCTGACCGCCATATTTTTTTCTATGCTCACCATAGCAGGAATTGTCGGAATTATTTACTTCTTAATAATCTCTGATGACTTAAGCACAAAAGTCAAAGGAGAATGTATTGGACTTATCGGACTTATGTTATTTATTATCCCTTTGTTTTTTCAAAATACCGATTCTATTGAATTTTTATCGGAAATAATCCTTTCTCCCCAAAAACTTACTCTTGTTTATCAATTAAAAAAAACAAAGCGTGAAGAAGTTATCCCAATAAATACAATAGAAAGTTTCACTGCCAATTTGACCGCAAACACCGTCAAACAAGATAAATTCGCCTATTTAGACAGTAGAACAAACATAACAATTACCCAAAAGTCAGGTGACATAATAAAATTCAGTGTAAATCAAAGTAAAGGATTTTCATTTTGCACTTACGATTTTCTCTTGAAACTCATTTCTATATCCCAATTTTTGCCAAACTTTCAATACTCGGTCAAAAGCAACTCCGAATTTGTAAAAAAAGATATTGAAAATTTTGAACGTTTTGGAAAAAGATTATCTTTTCTCCAACGAACAAAATTAGAAATGAAAAAAACACCGATATTTCAAAAATTGATTTTGGTTGTTTGTTTTTTATTATTTTTCTCATCTTTTTCGTATTTTATATATTTAGTAATCCCTCCATTTTGCACAGAAGAGGAAAAAGAATTTGTAAGTTACATAGACGAAGGTTACCGTGCATATCAATACGATAATTACGAAATGGCGATTGAAAAATACGAAAAAGCCTTAACAATATATCAAGACGATAGTTCATTATATTATTATATGGCTATTGCATACGAAGACAAAAAAGAGTATGAAAACGCAATAAAAACAGCAAAAAAAGGACTTGAATTTCTCGACCAAAAATCTAAATTCAACAAAGTCCACAATTTTAAAGTTGATTCAAACAATGACATAAAATTATACACAACACTTGGCGATTGCAACCGCAAAATCGGAAATTTCAAAGAAGCAAAACAGAACTATACCTACGTTGTAGATAATGTAAAATACCAATATTCTAATGCAAAATTTTACAGAGGAATTTGTGAATATTATCTCGGTGAAAAAAATGAAGCACTCAAGGATTTTATGGATTATAAAACAATACTCGAAAAATTTTTTAACGATGAAGAAGAAAGAGAATTCAAATTGAAAACATATTCTCAAAAAGACCTAAACAACGTCTATCAATGGATTAGAGCAACAACGGAATTATAAAAAAAGCGATGCAAGACAAAGCGACAGTTTATAAATTTAGTGAAAAAATATGATTCCACAAAAACTTGACTAAATTTTTTCAAAATGATACTATTCAAAACTATATGATGACGATTATACATTACAGGGTATTTTAAATATTTAAATTATAAAAGATTACCTTTTTTCAAACGGTAATCTTTATTTAATGTTTTTTACTTTTAAACTTTGAATGTATTTTAACCAATAACAAGGAGGTCATTTATGGGTTGGTTATTTTTAGCGTTATCTATATTTTTTGAAACTGTTGCAACATCTGCATTAAAATTATCGAATGGACTTACCGTATTATTGCCCACAGTCGGTGCAATAGTCGGATATATTTGTTGTTTTAGTTTGTTTTCACAAGCATTAAAAACGATAGACATGAGCGTTGCCTATGCAATATGGAGTTCTGTCGGAATTGTTATTCTTGCATTAATTAGCCTGATATTTTTCCACGAAACATTCTCTTTCGCAAAAATATTCTTCATCTCCTTAATCATCATAGGTACTGTCGGACTAAAAATAATAAGTTAATAAAAAATTATCTTTTTAAAAATAGCGACTTGACAACAGTTAGATATCTAACGAAAGAAGAAATTGGATTAATTAATGAAATCGGTAAAAATTATGAAAACGAAAAAGTTTTTTGAAAGATTAGATTTAACAAGTTGTGAGATTTCGGTAAACGAAATGCCAGCGGGAATAAAATTACCTTTTAGCCACAAGCACAAACAGAATGAAGAAATTTATATTTTCATAAAGGGCGAAGGTTCGATGATATTAGATGACGAAATTGTAAATGTAAAAGAGGGAACTTGTGTTAAAGTGTTGCCTAACGCAAGCAGAACAATAGAATCTAAAACTCAAATGCAATACATTTGTATTCAGGCAAAATCAAATAGCCTTGAGCAATTTGGACTTGCAGATGCAGAATTATGCTAACATAAATCTACATGGGGCGTAACTTACGCCCCTAAAGATTTTTATGATTTTTGTTTTACAGGAATTTGTATTTCAGTCACGAATTTACTTGTGTCATTTGTAAACCCATAATCAATCATTGAAATTTCTTTTGAAAATCCTATAATTTCCAAGTTATTTTCTTCTATATAATTCGATAATTTTTCATAATATTTTGGAGCGTCTTTATGTATTCCGCAAAAACGCACAGTAACGTTCGTTTCTGACGAGATAGACTCTATTTTTCCATGATAATTATCCTCATCATCTAATATTAAAAATATCCTGTCATAACTTTTATACTGTTTTTGCAAAAGTTTTTCTTTCGATATTCCTAACCCGATTTTTCCTAAAAAAACGGCTGTTTCCTCTTGATTTTGCTCCAATTTTCTTATCGAGGTTTCAAAATCACTGTCAATATACGTTTTTATTTCCAAATTATTTTTTAACCATACAACTCTTTTTTCGGGTATTGTTCTTAAAATAATTCTATCAAATTCAGAATTCAAAGCGTCTTCTAAATACTGAAGTCTGTTATTAATCTTCTTCTCTATTCTTTTTAACTCTTTTTGTTTTTCAATAACTTTTAACTTTTGTATTTCCAACATTTTTTGAATACTTGAAATATTTCTGTTTGCCAAAAATTCTTTTATTTTTTCTAACGGCATATCCAAAGTTCTTAAATATCTAATCGTATTTAAGCATTCAAATTGCTGGGTACTGTAATATCGATAGCCTGAAATTTCGTCAATATAAGTAGGTTTTATTAACCCATTTTTCTCATAATGGCGCAATGTTCCAACGCTTAAATGAAACATTTTGGCAATTTCGCCGATTTTAAATAATTCAGATTTATTCATAGTTAATGTCAATTCTTTTGTGTTTTAAATTTTTCAGGATTATGAACAATCCATATATAAACACTAACACAAATAATCACAGACAACATCGATCCCGCTGGAGAAGCCAAGCCCATTGGGAACAAAGTATCAACAAAATATTTTGATGCGAAATATGCAATAGGGATTCTCACGCAAATAATCGACAAAAAGTTGTGGGCAAACGCAATATTTGATAATCCAAACGCATAAAAATAACCGCTGAAACAGAAATGAATCCCCGCTAAAATACAATCCACAATATAAGAGCGAATATATTGACTTCCAGAAAGGATAACATTCTCATCTTTTACGAATATTTTAACCAAAAATTCCGCATTAAATTCCGTTATGATAGAAACTAATATTCCCCAACATACAGAAATTATTATTGTATAGAAAAGAGTTAATTTTGCTCGTTTAAATTTGCCAGCACCGATATTTTGAGCGGTTAATACAGGCAAAATAGCAAGCATTGTTTGAGGAATTAAGAATAAAATACCTATCATTTTTTCAACAATACCAACAGCAGCCGCATCATATAAACCACGCTTGTTTGCAATTACCGTTATAACGATAAAAGCAACTTGAATTAAGCCGTTTTGTAACGCAACAGGAAAACCGATACTCAATAACTCGTGTATAACATCTTTTTTCAATTTTAAATCTTTTAAAGAAAATTTTATTTGTGTCTTGTTGTTAAGAATCAATGACGAGGACACAATGACACTCACCGCTTGCGAAAGAATTGTACCTAACGCAGCCCCCGATGCTTTCATCTCAAAAGCACCGATAAAAAGATAATCTAAAAGAATGTTTAAAATACAGGCTATCAAAACGAAATACATTGGACTTTTAGAATCACCCGTACCTCTGAAAATTGCACTTATCATGTTATACGCAGTGATAAAAGGGATACCTAAAAAAGAAATTTTTAAATATTTTATCGCCTCGACCTCTGCTTCTATTGGGGTTGACATGATTTTTGCAATCAGCGGAGCAGAAAAATATAAAACAAAAGTTAAAACAATAGACAAAATGCCAAAAAGTAATATTGTGTTTCCGATAAAAATTGGAATTTCGTCATAATTTTTAGCACCGAGCGCTTTACCAATAAGAACAGTCGTCCCCATTGTAAGCCCAACGATAATAACAGTTAACATATACATAACTTGGCTTCCAATAGAAACCGCCGTTGTACATTCGACTCCGTTAAATTGCCCAATGATAAACAAATCTGCCATTCCGTAAAAAGTTTGCAAGAAAAACGAAACTAAAAACGGAAAAGAGAAAAATGTAATTGTTTTTAAGATAGAACCTGTTGTTAAATTTTTCATGCCACTATTATAAACTCTACAACAATTATAGAGTCAAACAGGATTTTAAAATTTGTTATAAAAAATAATTTATAATTTTCAAAACATAGTACGTCCGATTTTGACCTTCTCGTATCGTATTATATTAATATAATAATATTTTTCATTTTTATCCTTTCTATTAACTATTACTATTACAAAGCGGATTTTCAAAAATCCGCTTTTTCTTTTTCGGATACGTCCGATTTTGACACATCAAACATATATAATAAAAATGTAAGGAACGAAAGTACAAAAACAAAGGAGAAAAATTATGGCAATTACAACAGCAATTCAATACGGTCAATTTGTTCGTGTTTATGACGAAAACAACCACGAAAGTTGGTCAATAACTGGAGATTTGCAAAATTATACTGGCAACACTGTTACTATCAGAAGTGGTAATATGCTTTATGTGTATGATGAAAACGGACGAGAAAAATTCTCAATTACTAATTAGTTTATCAAGGGGGTGAAATTCGCCCCCTGATTATTTTTTATCAAATTTTAGCCAAGCAATTTTCAATTATTAGTTAATGTCAAAATTATATTATTGCTAAATTGTTTGCTACATTTAAAATTATTCTGAAAAATTTGCCGTAAGTTCGGTAACAATAAGGAATTTATTTAAAATTAAACTTTTGAGGTTTTTATGTTTCTTGAAGTATTGGGTGGTTTTATTGCGACAAAAATCATTATTAAAAATGTTCAAAAGTGTGCAAATATGTTAGTATCATTGCCTGATACTGATTTGCATAAACTTGAAAGAATAATCGATGACGAGCCACTTTATGACGAGTCATTCGATGATGAACCATTCGACGATGAATCACTTGAGGATAATGACGATTTTTAGTGGCAGTTTCATTTTTACCTGAAACTGCCAACTTTTGCGCCAAATTTATCGTATTGAACAGTTCTTCCAGATGAATCTGTTTTGAACGAGCCAACTTTTGCGCCGTATCTGTCGTATTGTGTTGTTACGCCACTCGAATTCGTCCTAAAACTACCTGTTTTATTCCCATATTTGTCGTAACTGTTATAGCCCGATGAGGTTTTTCGGTAACTACCGGTTTTTGAACCATATTTATCGTATGAAGTATATCCACTCGAAGTTTGTTGATAACTACCGACCTTTGAGCCATATCTGTCATAATGGTTAATCGTTGTGCCACTTTGACTATACGAGCCTGTTTTTGAACCATAGCGGTCATAAGAATTTGTTGTGCAAAATGCAATATTTGCAGTTATCAACAACGACAATATCGTAAAAAATATTTTTTTCATGATTTCTCCGTAGTTTTTATCAATCGCCATAACAACGAGTTACCTATGGTAATTCGATTTTGAGTTTACTTCCCGATTGGGTTTTCGAAACGATGATTTGTTTATCGATTTTTTCTCTCAATTCCGCAACGTGAGAAATTATACCGATTAAGGTTTTATTGCCTGATAAATCGTTTAGCGTTCTCATTGTTTGCTCTAAAGATTCGGAGTCTAATGAGCCGAAACCTTCATCAATAAACATTGTATCAATTTTAATTCCGCCTGCTTGTTGTTGAACAGTATCCGACAAGCCTAATGACAATGCTAATGCGGCTTTGAAAGATTCTCCGCCCGACAAACTCGACACATCTCTTTCCTTGCCCGTATAATAATCATATACAGATAAATCAAGCCCTGACTTCGATTTCGAATCTTTTTCTTCATTTATGCGAAGTTCAAATTGAGAAGATGTCATTTCTTTAAATCGAATATTTGCCGCCTGAACAATTCTGCCAAAATATGTCATTAAAACGAAATTTTCGAAAGAAAGTTTTGCTTTTTCTTTTAAATTACCGTTTGCTGTACGATTCAAATTATCAAGGATTTCAACATTTTTTGAGGTTTTATCATACTCTTTTTTATTTTTTGAAATTTCTTCGTATAACTTTGAATTGTTATCATATCTTGAAACTAAAATATCCTTTTTGCCTTGCAACTCTTTTGTCGCTTTTTCGATTTCGATTTTGTCATATTTTAATTTATCAACGTCAACGCTCGGTTTGTCTTTGACCGCTTTTTCAAGTTCTTTAATTTGTCCATTATTTTCAGCAATCAATTTTTCGATTTCATTTTTTTTGCTTTGTGCTTTTTCAAAATCGCTAACCATTTTTTTATGAGTTTCTCTTTTTTTGTTCAAAATGTCCTCAACTTCTTTTTTAGTTGCGTATTGAAGTTTAGACTTTTTCTCATCAATCGTCGCTGAAGTTTTTGCAATATCAGTATTTATTTCGGCTAAGGTATTATTTATCGCTGAAATTTTATCATCAATTTCTTTTTTATTTTTATCAAAGTCTATTATCGATTTTTCAAGTTTATCTTTTTCCGTTTTATCTTTTTTAAGTTTTTCTTTTTGGTTATTCAAATCCTTGATAGACTTTTTATTTTCAGATATTGCATCAGAAATTTTCTCATCGATATCATCGAGATTTTCCATCACAAAATATTCTTTCGATTTCATCTTCAAATCTTTTTTTATTTCATTTAAAGATGTTTCAATTTCAGTTTTCTTGTTTTTTTCATCATTACTATTTTTTTGTGCAGTGTCCGCTTTGTCTTTTGCTTTTTCATAATCTTCTTGAGTAACAGATTCATCGGAAAGTTTTGCCAATTCGATATGATGAACAGAACCGCAAACAGGGCATTTTTCACCTTCTTTTAAATCTTTCGCCAATATCCCAGCATAATTTCCAATAAATTGTTTATACAAATCTTTAGATATTCGTTCTAAATCTTGGTATTTTTTTTCTGCTTCAATAAGAATTTCTTTTTGAGATTCAAATTCTTTTAATTTGTCTTTGTATTCTTCATTTTTGTCTTTAAGATTTTGAAGATTTTTTTCCTTATCCTCAAGACTCGAAATGTCGGTCTCGGTTTTTTGCAAATCGAGTTCAACATTTTTCAATTTTTCAAATTCTTCTTTATTTTTATCGTTATTTGCGACTAATTTGTCTTTCTCTTCCGTTAATTTGTCAATAGATTTTTTAATATCTTTTGCTTTTTTGTCATTTTCTTTTCGTTCTTTTTCGCATTCTTCTAACTCGTCGTATTCAGGCAAAGTTGATTCCAATTTGCCTATTTCAGATTTCAAATCTTCACATTGCGGTTTTTGCTTTTCGGCTTCGCTATAGTCTTTTTCCGCGTCATCTTTTTGCTTTTTCAAATTATCTGCATTTTTGCGAGCATCAGCAAGTCGTTCTTTATTTTTTAAGATATTTTCGTTTTCTGCTATTTTTCCTTCGATTGAAAGAAGTTCTTTTTGACGAGAATCCAATTTATCCTTAAGAATATTTTGTTCATTTTCATCAGCATTAATACTTAATTTAAGCATTTCCAAAAATTCTTCAGCATAATAAACAGACGTTTTAAGTTTTTTTAATTCTTCATTTTCTCCGCATTCAACCAAAGACATGTTGCTTTGCAACACACTTTCAAGCCTATCTTTTTCAGATTTTTCGTCTAAAAATTCACGCTTTATTCTTTCTTGAAATTCGTTAAAAATATTTGTTTTGAAAATATTTCTAAAAATTTCTGCTTTTTCGTTATTTTTAGCCAACAAAAATCTCTTAAATTCGCCTTGAGCAATCATAACTATTTGAGAGAATTGATTTTTGTCAATTCCGATTATTTGTTCTATTTCTTCGTTAACATCTTTTATCCCCGAAACTCGCATTTGATTAGGCTTTATCAACTCAGCATTTTCAGAAACAAATTTTTTATCACCATCTTTTTTTGTTTTAAAATATGAACATTCTCGTCTGATGAAATATTTTTCACCATTATTTAAAAATTCTAATTCAACATAGCCGATGTTTTTTTCATCGGCAAAATCACTTTTTAATGATTTTGAACTTCTTGAAGAACCGCTTGCTTCGCCATAAAGTGCAAATTTCAGAGCATCAAATATTGTTGTTTTGCCTGCGCCTGTTTCTCCAGCGATTAAATATATTCCATTATCCCCAAATTTTTCAAAGTCAATTTCCACTTTATCCAAATATGGTCCAAACGCATTAATAGTCAGTTTTAAAGGCTTCATTAATTTTCTCCTTGCAATGTTTCAAATATTTTTTTTACGGTTGTATATTGAGAATTGTCCATTTTTTTATTGTTTTGTTTTTCATAAAAAGTTTCGAACAATTCAAGAGGGGAGAATTTTTCGACAAATTCCATTTTCTCGATAACATTATTCTCCCTTGTGAATGTATTGTCATAAACAATTTCCATAACATTCGGAAAAGTCAATTCCAACTTGTGTTTCACATCGATAATTACGTTTTCATCTTTCAATACGATTCTTACATAATCATCAGTTTTAGGAAGTTTTGACAATTCTTCGAAAGTGCCGACAAATTCTTTCATATCCCTCAAGGGCGAAAATGGTATCAATTCGAAATTGACGTTTTTGCCTGATATATCAAGCAAAACCATGGATTTTTTATCATTCTTTTCTGAAAAAGAATATTTTAAAGGTGAGCCAGAATAGCGAACGGTCTTTCTTCCCATCGGTTGCGGTTTGTGAATATGACCTAAGGCAACATAGTCAAAATCGTCAAATACAGAGGCATCTATATTGTCTAAAGTTCCTAATGATACGGATTCCGATTCACTTCTGTCTGGTGATTTTCCGTTGCAAGTTACAAATTGATGTGCAACTAAAATATTCGTCTTTGTTTTATCTATATTAAGATTTTCTATGACAGTTTGCATCATTTCATCGTAACTTCCGTTTGCAAAATCCGAATAATATTCTCTTACATCAAACGGACGGATAAATGGCAATAGCCAAATGCAGACGTTGTTTTCAACTTCAATCGGTTCAATATTCCCCGAGTATCTTTTTGCAAAATAAACATTTTCTTTCGCCATAATATTTGAACCAAAAGATACCCTGTAAACATTGTCGTGGTTTCCGCTTACGGCATAACAAGGAATGTTTGCTTCGTGAAGATTTGAGATAAATTCGTCGAAACAATTTAATGCCTCTGCCGACGGCGAACTCGAATCATAAATGTCCCCCGCTATCAATATGCCGTCAACCTTTTGGCTCTTTGCCGTTTCTATAATTTGATTTAATATGTGATTTTGGTCCTCAAAAAGTGAAAAACCTTTGACTTTTTTGCCAATATGTAAATCTCCGATGTGTAAAAATTTCATTATTTGTCCTCTTAGTTATTTTCAAATGGTATAGATGCGTTTTCAAAAAATGAATATTATGTAAAATATTTTTCAAAATCATAATAACCATCTTGTTTACAATTTTTCAATAATTCTCTACGACGCATTTCCCATTCGTTTTTATCCGCCTTTTGAAATGTTTCCCAGAAATTCGGCATTTTTGTTAATGCAGAAATTAGTTCTTCGGTTATATTCTCGACTGTTGTTCCGAACAATTCGGATACTTCTTTTCTTGATCTAAGTCTTCCGTCATCAAGTCCGTATATCAACCTTATTACATCTCTTTCTTTTATGGTTAATTTATCTAAATATTGCACAAAAATTTTACATAATTCTTCCATAGTATTCTCCTATTTTATACCTTTTATTTTTCTAATCAAGTTCAAGTTGATTTTTGCTTCTTGAAATTGGGGATTGATAGAAAGTGCCTTTTCACAATCTTTTTCAGCATCGTCATATTTTTTGAGCATTATTTCTGCCGCTGCTTTCAAGTTATAAATTTTTTCGTGATTCATATCTTTAGCGATTGCTTTTTCGCAAAATTCGATTATTGTATCATAATCTTTTTCTGCAAATAATTTTTTCCCCTCGTTATAAAAGTTGTCGATAATTTTATTTCTTTCCTCTTCTAATTCTTCTTTTTTATCGCAAACTTCTTGATATTGCTTAGTCGTGGAAAGTAACGTTTCAATTTGATTTTTGTCAAAATTATCTTCTAAATATTCTTTTGCAAGAGCGTAACCGTTTTTTGCGGCAAAGCAAATATCGCCAATCGAGAGTAAATCTTCGTCTAATTGTTTTCTTGTCTTTCCTCTGAAAAAGTATGCAGCGAAAAAATCTGGCTCAATTTCGATTGCTTCGTTGAAGTTTTCGATTGCTTTTTCTAAATTGTTCAGATAGTAATAATTTTTTCCTCGACAGTAATAAATATCAGCATCTTTTGGGGTTAGTTTTTCGAGTTCGTCATAGGTCAAATTTGCATTTATATAATCTTCGATTTCCTCATATCTATCAGTTAAATCCCAATAAGTCGATACGTCTTGTGGGTCCATTTCAATGGCTTTTTTAAGATAATCGATAGCGATGATATGGTTTTTGTAGGAAACATTATTTCCTTGTTTATAAAGAGAAAACTCCTTATGATATGACAAACTTTTACTATTCGCAATTTTTTGTTCATTTTTTTCTGAAGGCAAGGAAGAATAAGCATTTGCCAATTCAATGTAAAATGTTCTGAACTCGGGATTTATTTCTATCGCTTTTTCTATATCCTCAATTGCATTTTGATATTGCCTGAGGTTTTTGAAAGAAATTCCCCTAAAGAAATAAAAATCTTCTCTTTCTTCTTGTTGAATGGCTTTGTCGTAATAGTAAATTGCTTTTTCAAATTGATCAAGTTGAAACCAACAATAAGCCAATTCTTGAAGGTAATCGGCATCATTTGGGCAAATTTGCACTGCTTTTGAAAAATCTTTTATCGCAAGTTCATATTTTTCCAATTCAGAAAATAGTTTACCCCTCATATAATAATTATAGTCTGTTGGTCTAATTTCAATTGCTTGAGAATAGTCAAATTTAGCACGTTTGTATCTTTTGAGTTCCCAATTTATATCTCCACTCAATGAAAAAAAATCGTCCTTTTTGTCATTAAGAGTGATTGCCTGATTAATTAAAGAAAGAGCAGCCTTGATGTCATCGGACGTTCTGTTCAAATTTTCATCATCAGTTGCTAATTCATAAAACGCTCTTGCTTTGTGATAGTAGGCATTTGGCAAATCTTCACCGAGTGCAATTTGCTTGTCACAAAGTTCAATGGCTTTTTTGTATTCTTTTTCTGAAATTTTCTTTTCTGCTAAATCTAAAAAATTATCCATGCACGTTTCCCCTTGAATTATAATTTATGTTTTTATTATAAAAGATAGGTATGTCAAAATCGGACATATTCAAAAAGAAAAAGCGGATTTTTAAATCCGCTAAAAAATGACAAAATTAATTAAAACAATTAATCATATTTATATAATACAGCACTGCTATGACAAAATCGGACGTATCTTGTCTATTATATTTACCATATTTAAAAAGTTTCTTAAAATAATTCTCAAAACATTGACTGGATTGCTTCGTCGCCACTCTACTTGCTATGACGATTAATCCGTAAATAATTTTCGTACATTATAACGCACGCTACTGACTTTTTGTTGCGCTGTCGGATTTGTTGTTTGACTGGACTGCCACGAAAATCAAAGATTTTCTCGCAGTGACAGTTACCGTTTGAG
>SAMEA104315430__coassemble_773_pt1 | contig 12196 bp, 6 predicted proteins | sample SAMEA104315430__metabat2_low_PE_035 | metagenome-assembled genome bin SAMEA104315430 (sample SAMEA104315430) | gut metagenome | biome: Monkey gut; feature: monkey-associated habitat; material: faeces | place: China | collected 2013
TGTGCCGCATCGAGGATAATATCCTTCGTTCGAATAGCACCATCAGTAACAAGGACGGCATCTTTCGAGTTTTCGCAAGCCTTATCGAGGGCAATATCAACCGCTTCAACACGATTTGCCTGACCTTGCGAAATACCTACTGTTTTAAGGTCTTTAACGACTATTGCAGAATTTGAACGAGTATATTTTGAAACCTTCCAGCCGAATACCATATCTTCGACCTGTTCCGTGGTAGGCTTTTTCTTTGTAACGACCTTGAACGAATTAGTGTTAAGTTCAGCCGTATTAGGCTCTTGAACGAGCGTACCAAAAGGAGTAACTATGATTTGATTTTTCAAATATGCCTTAAAATCCTTTAATGGTGTAAAAATTTTGATTAATTTCAAATTACATTCCTTCAAAGTTTCGATTGCATCATCGTCAAAATCAGGCGCAATAACAATATCAAGAAGTAATGAACTCAACGCTTTTGCCAATTTTGCATCAACCTTTTGCGAAAAAGCGACAACTCCGCCGAAAGCACTTATCGGATCACAATCGATTGCTTTTTGGTACGCAATCTCAAGCGTAGAGCCAAGAGCCACCGCACAAGGCATTGCATGTCTTGTCACAACCGCCGCATTGACATCGTAAAACTCCGAAACCATTTGCGTCGCAAGGTTTATATCCAAAATATTGTTCGTTGAAAGTTGACGATTTGCAATAACTTCATAAGAAATCGTATCGCCAGTGTATAAAGCAGCCTTTTGGTGCTGATTTTCGCCATAAGCCAAATCGCCACTCTTTTCTTCATTCAAATTCAAATGAACACCATTTGTGTCAAGAATATTCAAAAGTGTCGCATTGAGTTTACAAACCTGCATGAGTGCTTTTTCGGCAAGTTCTTTCTTTAAATTTTCAGTAACAGTACCGTTTTTAATAGCCTCAAAAACAGTTTCATATTGAGAAGGATTAATAAGAACAATTGTGTCTTTGTATTTTTTAGCAAATTTTTGGATAATCGAAAGCCCCTCGCTGTCGAAATGAGAGAGAACTTCCTCTTCGTCCATATCCTTGTTCAAATATTTTTCAATCGGATAAAAATTGCAAACAACAACGTCAAAATCAGTGTTTTGCCAATCAAATTTTTCAACGCACAAACCGTTTGCGCTCAAGAATTCGAATGATTTTTCCGTTGCAAAAATATCAAAGTCATTTTTCTCTGATAAATTCTTCGCAAACTCAACAATACCGTCGTTATTATAAACATTAACAAGAATTTTTTTGCTCATATTAATCCCTCTTTTTTTCCACAATAACACAAACGAAAAGTTGTGTAAAATTGGGAAAACAAATCGGGTTATTCTTCGCAAATATACCTGTAACCGCAATATTTACAATAGTTTCTCTTTGGCAAATCAGAAATTTTTTGAGAAGAAATTTCCTTAATATTTTTCAAATCAGCGTCGATTAATTTTTTCGCATTCTCAATGTCTTTTTTAGAAACTTCATACTCAAGAACACCGTCTTTCTTGACATTTGCAAAAATCAAATTTGCAACAGAAAGCCCCAGTTCCTCAAGTGCAGATTTATAAATAAACATTTGCTTGTTGTAATCCTGAAGTGATTTTTCCAAATCATCATTCGTTTTAAAATCAACCAAATCGACCGTGCCGTCTGCATTTTTTATCACAAGGTCAATATCACCTTTGAATATACAATTTTTGTAAACAAACTCAAATCCATATTCTGCCAAAATATTTTCAGACGATAGTTTTGCAAATTTTGATTTTTTAAACGCAGAATACAAAGCCAATACCTTGTCACAATCAGCATTTTCAAGATTTGCATCTGACAAAAGTTTCAAAATTTCAGACTCATTTAAAATCTCATCATTCACAATGGAATGATAAATAAAACTGTGCAAAATACTACCTATTGCTACATTTGAAGCATTCGAAGCATTTTCAGGATAACCGAAAATGTATTTCAACAAATAATTACGTTCACAATGGTTAAAAGTATTGATTTTACTAAAACTAACCGCTAATTTTTCTGGTTTGTCTTGCTCAAATTTTGGTGCAACAATTTTTAAATCAACCTGTTTGTCAGGCACGAAAACGCATAACGGACTATTTTCGAGCGACAAATTATCCCATTCAACAGGACGAACCAAGTTTTTAATCGTCTCTGAACCTTTTTTCGCATCAATCAAAGTTGACAAATATTCCTGCGGAGAGTTGCTAATCAAGACATTTAGATACTTTTTAGCCCGAGTTATCGCAACATAAAACAATCTTTTTGCTTCAGCATATTCTCTTTGCGATTTGTAAATCTGCTTGTAAATAATGTATTTCGGGGATTCTTTGCCTTTAAATTTATGAATTATCAACCCAAAATTGCCAAAATCTTCGTTTAACTCAATCGACACCACAGGCTCGTTGTTATTAGGATTTTTGGACGAAATTCCAGCCACAAATGTATATGGAAACTCAAGACCTTTGCTTGCGTGAATCGTCATCAATTTTACAGCGTCAATTTCACCCGCAAACACACTCGGCATCTCGAAATTTTTATCTTCCGAAATCGTTTCCAAATATTCAAGAAAATTTTTGATACTTGTATAATTTGAATTTTTAATGTAATCAGCGAGGATTTTTTCAAAAACCATAACATCAATATCAGCAAGGCTTTTTGCCACTCCTGACAAATTTTGATAAGGTGGATAAACCTCAACCAATTTGTAAAAAATTGTTGACAAAGAAAGTTTATTCTTGTTTTTAATAACATTCAAAACTTCGTCATAAAGAAGTTTTACAGCATTTTTGATATTTTCGTCACATTCAATTTCATCAAAAGTATCCATTTCAAATGTTTTCAAAATCTTTTCAGAAAAATTCAAATCCCTTGAATCATCTACATCTGCAAGAACTTCATCAATGGATTTTTTCAAATCAAAAATTTCCCTGTCAGAAAATTTGACCTCTAAAAGTTTAACAAACGCATATTCGCTACGCACATTTTGGGTAAAATCCAATAAGCACTTGATATTTTGGATAATTGGTTTTTTGAAATAACTCGTATTGACCTTTTTAACAGACGGAATTCCATATTTTGCAAGTTCATCTTCGAAAATATCGGCTTGATAATGGCGTTTGACAAGAACTGCAAAATCCTTGTATTTCAAGCCATCACGTTCCATAACACGAGAAATTTCCTCTGCAATATATTTTGCCTCTAAAATCCTGTATTCATCAATGTTTTTACATTTTTCAGGCTGCGAAAATTTTACACTGTCTGGAACAATATCCGTCAAAAAAGCCGATAAAGGTTCATCTAACCCCAAAGTCCTTTTGGTCACTACATTTACGGATTCCAAAACTTGTGGTATTGAACGATAATTCGTCTCCAATTTAACAACATTGATTTTTTGCTCAGCATCAAAATTGGGCTTATTTGCAAACTTCTGCTCAATTTTTTTCTGCAAAATATCCAAATTCTCCATTCGTGCATATCGGAACGCATAAATAGACTGCTTTCTATCCCCAACAACCGTCATATTCGGCTCTTCATCAGAAAGCAAACACATTAACAAATCGAGTTGCGCCCCACTCGTATCCTGAAATTCATCAACAATAATGTGTTTGAAATATTTCTTGTAATACGCTCTTACAGTAGAATTGTTTTTTAAAACATATAACGTTTTGTTTATCAAATCGTCAAAGTCAATCAAATCAAGTTCTTCAAGTTGACGTTGATATACAGCATAAATCACAGCAATAAGTTTCGTAAAAAGATTTTCAACGGCAGAAATTTCTGCTAAAACATCTTTGTTTTGAAAATCGAATTTTGGCGTCCAAGAAGGAGTTTTAGGCGATTTTCTAACACCATTTTTATTAACAAGTTTTTCAGTCAATTTTGCGAATATTTTTTTATCATCAAGATTTTTGAAATTTTCATCAGCAAAATCACTTTTTCTAAAAAATTCGCACCAATCCTCACCCATAATGGACTCATCAGAATAAAAATCAGAAAAATGCGAACAGATGTATTTTTTCCTCAAAAATTCGTCCATAAATGCAGAATAGCAAGGAATTGCGGTCAGAGTTTTATCAAGAAATTCTTTCGGCGTTAAACCAAGCGATTTTACCTGTTTAATAATCGGCAAAACAGCCTCAAAAACATCTTTCAAATCACCAGCCACCTTGAGTTTCAATATACTTTTATACGACAAAATTTCCTCATCAAGATTCAATTCACTCAAAATTTCATCGATAAAATCAATCGAATCCCACTCGCCATAACGAATTTTGCTGATAATAGTCTGATAAATTTCATCAAGTTCATTATCCTCGGCAAGTTTAAAATTCGGGGACAAATTTGCCTCAATAGCGTGTTGTTTAAGCATTTCCGAACAAAAAGAGTGAATTGTCGAAATTCTGTTTTCTTGCCCAAAAGAGTTAATATTATTGGCTTTTAACTCTTTTAAAATACGCTCTTTCATCTCGGCAGCGGCTTTTTGAGTAAAAGTAATAACGAGCAAATGTTCAAGCGGTTTTTCGATGGAATTATCTTCGAGAAGGTCGTTCACCAACTTAATATATCTTTTAGAAATAATTTTTGTTTTTCCCGTACCAGCACCTGCAACAACCTTTGTAAAGGAGTTTATTGGCATTTCGACGGCTTGTTTTTGTTGAGGATTCAAACCTTCGGTCAATTTATCAAGCAAAGTCGTGTTCATTTTACTCCTCACTTTCATCTAATTTGCCATTACAATATTCGCTGAAATCGCAGTATTTACAAATGATTTCGTCAGCAGTTGGATTGAAATCATACATCGAATAAATTTTATCAACGATAGTAGTTTTGATATTTTCGACAATTTTTTCTTTATACATCTCAATTCTGGAAACCGACACAAAATCTGCCCAAGAGTCACCTTTTGTGCTATTTTTCGGACGAACATACAAATAGCCAACTTCGCTAAGATTATCCTTAAACTCCGCTAAATCAGGGCTATTCAAACACGCAAGGTAATATAACGGTATCTGGTAATCATATTTTTTAATATTGTTTTCATTGTATGAAGATTTGGCTTCCGAGAGGAAGTTTACGCCATTTTCGCTGAAAAGATAGTTCAATTTTGGTTTATCTTTGGAAGTTTTGTAATCAACCAAACGCCAACCGTCAGCATAGCGAATAATCGCATCAATATAACCGCTAAATTTTACGTTCGGAATTTCCTTAAGTTCAAACTCAAAACGCTTTTCACACAAACCCTCGAGTGGCTTTTCGTTAAAATAGCCAATCTCCTCAAGATTATCCATTGCACTCAAAAAATCCGACCGCATTTCTTCAATATCCAACGCACTCAATTTTTCGAGTTCTTCAACAACGTTTTTTTCGTCAAATCCCTCATCAATCAAGGCTTGACGATTATTTTTGACGTTAAATAAAATATCACCAAGGTATAAAAATTTTTCTTTCGAAAACTGCTCAATGTACTTTGACACAATCAGTTCAAAAACCGCATGAACAGCCGTTCCGTAGTTTGCTGAAAACGAACTTTCTGTTTTTAAGCCCAAAAGTTTTGTGTAATAAAATCTTCGTGGACATTTCAAAAAACTATTCATAGACGAAGCACTGAGCGAAATTTTATCCAAAGAAGATAAAACAGGAAATTTTTGAATTTTATCGTCCGAAACCTCTTCTACCACTTCATCTTGAGCAATTTGAGCATCGACTTTTTCAATTTCAGTAGAAACCAAATTTTCCCCATCAATAAAACTCAATTCCTCAAAATAAGACGAGGGAGCGACCTGTTTTTTATCAGAAAATTTATGACAAGAGAGCATAATATCCTCTTCTGCACGGGTCAAAGCCACATACAACAGGCTATTTTCATCTTTCCATTCTTCTTTAACAGAAAGAATTAATTTTTCAAAATGAGGAAATTTTAGTCTAATTTGAGCGGAAATTTTTTCATTCGCATCATTAGAAATAAAATACGTCGCTTTTGCTTTTTTGGGAAAGTAACCCTCTGCCAAAGCAGGAAGATAAACGTGTTTAAAGGTTTTCGAAGCACTTTTAAAAATACTCAAAAGATTAACCTTATTATCCGTTTCCAAATTTTCAGATAAATCTTTTTGAAGAAGGTTCAAAATTGATTTTATGTCAATTTTTTCTTTCAAAACGTCCTTTTTCAATGCAGAAAATTCAGTTAAATCGGATAAAAATTTTGCAAAAAATTTGTGAAAATTTTCATCTTCAATCTCGGTGATATTTGTTGTGTTTATTGCAATTTGAAGAATTTCACCGTTCAAATAAAATCCATATAATTCTTCAATTTTTTTCAACTCTGCCTTTAGTATCTTGGCATCAGATTCCGAAAGAATACCCAAACCACGATAAATAGTTGAAAACAAAAACCGTTGCTTTTGGCGAGTTTGAAGCGACAATAATTTTTCCGCATCAAATTTATTTTCCAAAACATCAGAGAGAAAATTTTCCGTCAGCAAATTCAGTTGCTCTGCGTAATTTTCAAGTTCCACAAAGGATTTGGGCAAAAGTTTTTCGAGCGTGGATAAATTTTTAGCCTCAATTTTTTGCAAAATATCACAAATCATCAAAATCCGCTCAAATTTCACCTTGAAATTTTCAAAATCTTCACTGTAAAGCCGTCCATTTACAGGGATTTCATACTTTTGCAAAATATCAAGAATAGAATTCATCATTGAATTATCTCTGAGCAAAATAGCGTAATCCGAATAGTTATCGCCCTTTTTGACACCCTCAATGATTTTTTTTGAAATAAAATCGAGTTCCTCTTGAAAATCAGAGAACAAACGATATTCGAGCGCTTTAGATTTTTTGAAATCATAACGACCCTCAAGCGGATTTGTCATAAAAATTGCACGGGCAAAAATGTCTTTATTAACGGGGAAAATAGTGTTCTCAAAGGTTTCCGTCTCATTATTCGATTTTTCAGAAACAAAAGCATTTGCCCCCATAAACGTGTGGATTTTGGCATTTTTGTCACCAATCAGGGTCAAATTATCATCTTTTACAATGTTTTCAAGTAATTTCAGATGAATTTGAGAAAGATTTTCCGCTCCAAAAACGTAAATTTTATCGTAATTTTTCGCCAAAGATTTTTTCAACAAATCGTTATTTTCAAGTTCAGAAATACAATTCAAAACCACATCTCGAAAGTCCGAAAAGTTGTTATTTTTAAGGGTTTCGCCATATTTTTCATAAATTTGAACAATAATTTTAAACCTTGTTTTTTCATCATCTGAAATATCTGCATTTTCACAAGCCGAAATCAAGTCGTCACAAGACATTTCGTTAATTTTAAACAGACCAAAAAGGTTATAAAGTTCACGAGGGAAACTTGAAGATTTTGTAAGATTTTTCAAAATTCGATGAGTTGACAAAAATTGTTTTGAAATTGACGAAATAATTTCTGTCGCAACGAAATCGGAGATTTTTTGAGAGTTAAAAGTTTTAGAAGTTTTCGAAAGAATTTTTCTGACAAATCCGTCAAATGAGGTTGTCAAAATGCCGTTTTCGTCTAATTTTTTCGCAATCGGCGAACTTTTGTCGTAATTCATAAAAATTGCGCAAAGTTTTTCGGATTTTTTATCTTTATTGGAGAGGATTTCGTCCAATATTTTCGCAGAATTTGCAGAATAAATATCAATAATTTTCATAGTTTCCCCTTGCTTTATAATACACTATACAACAACTGCACGTCAAATTCGGACGGCTGTTTGAACAAAATTTTTCTTGATTTAAAAATATTTTTGGAAGAGAATAAGGTCGAACTCAGCGGCATCGTCTAGGGGTCAGGATAGCAGATTCTCATTCTGTTGACACGGGTTCGAATCCCGTTACCGCCATGTTTTTTTGGAAAAAGCATTGTTTGTGTTTCAGGGAAGAGAACTATTTTACCATCTATTTCATTACAAAAAACAATCGAGCCAAGTGAGAAGTAAAAAAACAACCTTTTCGTGGCAATCCAAGTTTTGCACATTAATTTGACAATTTTAATATTCAGGATTACTTCACTTCATTTTCAATACGATAATGTAATAATTTACCCTTTAAAATTCGGTTTGACTGTTGTAAAATTTTTCCAAACAGGAGAAATTATGAAAAGAATAGCAAGTTTTAGCGTCAATCACGATAAACTAAAAAAAGGTATGTACATATCCAGAATTGACGGCGATATCGTCACTTACGACATCAGAATGAAAAAGCCGAACAATCCAGAGAATGATTACCTCGAAAACGGTACTATGCACACGTTTGAGCATCTTTTTGCAACTTATGTTAGAAATACAAAATTCGCAAATGACATTATTTACGTCGGACCAATGGGTTGCAGAACAGGTTTTTACTTCCTCACAAGAGACTCAATCTCCCACAAAGAGGCACTTTCACTCATCAAAGACACTTTCGATTTTATCAAAAACTTTGAAGGCGAAATTCCAGGAACGAAACGTGAAGAATGTGGAAATTATAAAGAACATAACTTACAAGGTGCAAAATCAACAGCAGTGGACATGTTAAACGTTTTGGAAAACTGGACAGAGGACAAAATGACCTATGAAAAATAATTCAAAAATTGCCGTAATCGGCGCTATGGACTGCGAAATCGAACTTTTGAGAGGACTTCTCAAAAATCCCGAAGAAATTAATGCCGGCAGATTTACTGTATTTAAAGGGATTATCGGCAATCACGAAGTCATCGTCGCAAGAAGCGGTGTCGGCAAAGTAGCGGCGGCAAGTTGCACACAATTTTTAACAGACAAATTTCAACCTGATTACATCATCAACACAGGTGTTGCTGGCGGAATTGCAGAAGATTTGAGCATAGGTGATGTCGTTGTTGCAACAAAATTGGTTCATCACGATTTTGACGCAACTGCCTTGGGCTACGCAAGAGGCTACATTTGCAACGGAATTAATCCCAAAGAACCGACAATTTTCTATTCTGATGATGAGTTAAACGAAAAATTTCTCGAAGTCGCAAAAAAAACATTGTATGAAAAAAGCCTGCACAAAGGTTTAATCGCCTCAGGCGACATGTTCATTGGAACTTCATCGAAAAAAGAAGAATTAAAAGAACTTTTCGACGCAACTGCAGCAGAAATGGAAAGTGCAGCAATCGCTCAAACGGCCTTCTTAAACCACATTCCGTTCTTAATTGTCCGTGCAATTTCTGACCTTGCAGATGGTACAAAAACAGAAAATTTCGGCGAATTTGAACATCATTCGGCACAAATTTCAGCAGAAATTATAAAAAATTTGCTTACTGAAATATAAAAAATCTAAATCACAACAAAAAAGGGCATCTCAAAGATACCCTTTTTTATTTTTGACAAAAATTGCCAATAAAAATTATTGTTCTTGGTATTCCGAAAATTCTTTCGCTGTTTCAGCCCATTCTTCAGGCTTAACAACCAATGCGTGATTCCAGAATTTTTCGATTGCGTATGTTTCACGTTCTTCTCTATGCAAAACATGAACAACTACATCGCCGTAATCAAGCAAGTTCCAGCGATTTTTGAGGTCATTTTCTTCCCCGATAGGAATACGATTGAACCATTTCTTAATTCTGTCTCTGACATACTCTGTCAAGGCTTTCACCTGTGTCGGAGTGTCAGCAGAACAAATTACAAAATAATCAGCCAAAACTGAAACTTGTGAAATATTCAAAATTGAAATATCTTTTGCCAATTTGTCGTCCAAAACGCTTGCCACGGCACACGCTGTCTTGTATGATGAAACTTCTTCCATTAATTTATCCTTATTTTTCTCACAAATAAATTTTAACACACAAATTTTTTCCCGAAAAATTATACCTCATTTTTCGGAAATAATTTATTAACCATAAACGAACACATCGCTGGAATGAGTGCAACGACGCAGATTACAGGCACAATGCAATTATTATGGTCGGCAAATTTACTAATCATTGTAATCACAAGCGCAACCACGCCCCACGAAAATCCGTTGATAAATCCGCCAATAATACTTTTATATTGAGGCAAAATCTTTTGCGCCATACTCATCATTACAGGAACTGCAAACATTATCACAAAGCCCGTCAAAGCCACAAAAGCAAAGGATAATAACGGTATCGTGCGATAAGTCAATGCAAACAACAAAATCATCGGTAATGGCAAAATCATTGAGATGTAAAATACATTTTTTGTGCCGATTTTCTTTTCGACTTTAGGACTCAAAAACGACGCAACCCCGCCAGCGAACAAGAAAAAGAACAACGCAAGCCCAATTTCAAACTTGCTATAATTCATTCTCTGCCACAAAAATGGCAACAACATCGAACATGACGTTTGCATCAACGATTTCAAAATCGAAATTACAATCAAAATATCTAATTTTCTGTTTTTCAAAATATCAGAAAATGCCTTACCAAAATCAAAACTATCCGCTTTCGTAACAGGTTCTGTTGAAAATTTTGGAACAAATTTGAACATCAACAATGCCCAAAAAATACCAATTACACACATTACAGGCATTTTATCCAAACCCAAATACTGTGCAATCGAGGAAGAAACCAAAGGACCTAACGAAAAGCCCAAAGTTCCCATCGCAATGAAAATCCCCATATTTTTCGCAACATTTGAAGTTGAAAATTTAGGAATCAAACCAAGTGCCTGAGGGTGATAAAGGCTTGACCCCAAACTGCCCAAAATAATGAAAACAATCATTATATAAGGGTTTGTGACAGTTGGAGCATTTGATAAAAATACCGCAGTAAAAATTAAACCCCAAAAAATCAAGGCTCTTTTTCTCATCTTGTCAGCAAAATAGCCAAAAAACGGCTGAAAAATCGACGCAAAAATGTGCGAACAACTCAAAATAAATGTCGCAAACGCCATTGAAATATTGACCTGCTCGGCAATAAACGGCATAATCGGGTTCAATACGCCCGTATAAATATCGTTAATAAAATGCCCACCACAGAGCCAAATTTGAGGTTTTCGTTCTTCTTTTTTGTAAATCATGCCCCGATTTTCCCACTAACAAATCGAAAAATCAAATCAACAATAAATCTCTGTTTCGTTTTTATAAGTCACAAATGCGATTTTTGAATTCGCCTTTTTAACATATTTTCGCTCGGTATAAATAATAGGGATTTTGGCTTCGTTATTGGCTTTTGAAAATCTTTTCGCAAGTTTTGCGCAAGATAAAAGTACCTCGTTCGGAATTTTCTCTTTTGAATTATTTTTTTTCAAAATAACATGCGCACCGTGCATATTCAAAGGGTGAAACCACAAATCTTCTGGTGATGCGACTTTCGAAAGAAGAAAATCATTCTGAACGGAATTTTTGCCCAAATAAACCTTAAAGCCCTCAATATCGTGCGTTTCAAGGTTAATTTGTTTTTTCTTTTCTTTTTTACCGTTTTGCTCAATTTTTAAGCCAATTTCAGAAGAAATTTCCTCAATTTCCTCTAAATTCGACGAAATTTCAACAAAAAATCTCTGTTCCTCAAGCAAATTCAGTTGATTTTCAAGTTCTTCAAGTTGCGAAGAGGCATAATCCACGGCAGTTTTAGTTTTTTTGTATAATTTATAATAGCGATTTGCATTTTGAACAATAGAATAACGCTCATCAAGTTCAATCTCAACAATTTCGGCATCATAAGGACTTTGAAGTTTTAAAACAGGCAAAACTTTTTCGTTAATATTCATCATCAAAATATCGCCCTTAATCCTGTAACTGTCAGCCTTTTCGCTATCAAGTAGTTTTGTTTTAAAAATTTCAGTTTGCTTGTTTAATTTTTTAATTTGAACATCAATGTGCGAATAAAGACGCGATTTTTTTTGTTTCAAAATCTTTTGTACCTGATTAAACTCAAAATAGTCGTTAATCATCTCGTTGACTGAATTTACAGGATTAAAGCCTGAATTTTTAATCAATGAAAATTGAGAAAAATCTTCACTTATTGCAGGTTCAAAATCCGTCAAAGAAGAAGTATTTCTGAGGATTTCAAACAATTTTTTCAAATTTTCATCATCAAAATTTTCAATCTTTAAAGCCACAAACGCTTGTTTCACAAGCGATACAGTCATATAGGCATATTCGTTTGCAATTTCGCAAGCGACAGAATTTTTGTCAAAATTGCCGTTAAATTTTTCTTTAAAAACTTCAAACTTTTCCTCGCAAATGTCCGTCTTGT
>SAMEA104315430__coassemble_776_pt1 | contig 12174 bp, 14 predicted proteins | sample SAMEA104315430__metabat2_low_PE_035 | metagenome-assembled genome bin SAMEA104315430 (sample SAMEA104315430) | gut metagenome | biome: Monkey gut; feature: monkey-associated habitat; material: faeces | place: China | collected 2013
CTAATTCTTCGATAGTCACTTTCATATTAATATTTTATTTTTTATACAAACATTTTGTCAATTATTTAAAATTTTGCAAAAAAAAACGACCTCTTTTGAAGTCGTTTTTCTCGAAAATATTTTTAGCCTTATCCTGCATACTTCGGGGTCGAAGAAGCAACGGCGTTTGCCAAAGATTCGTTAACGCCTTGTTCTTCCGCCTCAATTTGAGAAATTTGCGTCTTTATGCAAGACAATCTGATGTCCAAATTTTTATCCATCGAAACTAACATTTCTCTATACATCTGCAAATATGCAACATTCGGAACAACTCCGCCGTCTTGTGGGGTATTTTCTGCTTGCTTTTTCATCGCATCTTCCATTTTTTGAAGATTAGCAATTCGCTGTGTTAAATCAGTCTTTCGATTTTGAATATTCATCGATTCGTAATTTAACTGATTTTTTCTTGCAGTGTTTCTCAAACTTCTTGCAAATAAAAGTGCGTAACCCATTTATAACCTACCTTGTTTCGTTTAACGTTCTGCCTTTCAAAAATACGTGCTCGTTATTCTGCGCAATTAATTTCTGCATCTGATCAAGTTTGTATTTTTGATAATTTACACGATATTTCGCCATTTTCATCTTCTTGCCGATAGTTAAAAAATCTTTCAACTGAGCGACAATAGTTGCGGTAAAAGCCTTAATAGGATTATTTCTATCCAAATATGCTCTCGAGAATTGTAAAAAATTCCTGAATCTTTGGATATATAATGCTATTATCTTCGAACTCATTCGGCGATTGTATCCTTTCTAAAACAAATAATGAAAATTTTTGTTATTATTTACATCTTTTGTTTCGATTTTTGAACGTCAAGGCATACCTTAACACTCCACATGCTAATATTGCCCATTTTTTCAACTTTTCATTAATTATCTGATTTTATATTAACATAATTTTACAAAAATATAAAGATGAGATAATTTTTCTCAAGTTTATATTAAAAAAGGCGGAATATGATTACTTCCGCCTTTTGATTTAAAATACTAACAAATTTTACCAAGATACATCTTTTAGTAAATAGTCCATATTTCCTTTTGTAACTACCCAAGCCGCACAACCATGTCCAGTTGTATAACAAGAAGAAAAATCATACGCATTATCATCGGCTGTTCCCAAAGGTAAAATACCATTTTTAGTAATCCAAAAAGTAAAAGTGTCTTTTCCCAACGTATTAGGTTTTTTGTCTCCATTTACATCAAAATACACATATCCAATAACTGAATTCAGCATGTCTGAGTCACCGTAATTTTCATAATTAGAAAACATATATATACCTACTGACATACCGTCGCTAAGTCTAAATTTATAATCATTTGCAGCCTCATTAAAAGAAGAAAAATCTTCTCCATTAAAATATTTATAAACCTCTGGCGCAAAACAATTATCATTTGTTGATAAACCACAAATTTTTTGAACATTCAGTTGCTTTACAAACATCTCTCCAACAATTTTAGAACGTCTCGAAGCATCTGAATCAAGATTTTGAGGATAAATTTCTCCATCTGCCGCAATCAGTTTCTGATAAGCCTGAGCAAATATTGAATACGCTTTTTTGACTGCAACGACAGTTTCTTGTTCATTTGTCTTGTTTATCAAAGACGGTATCGTCATCGCTGCAATAATTCCGATAATTACAAGCGTAATAAGCACTTCCGCCAATGTAAAGCCGTCAAATCTTTTATACATAATAACTCCAAAATTTTAAGAAAATTATTCAAATTTTCTATTTTTACCGAAGTTATAATGACATATTTTCTACACCCTCATCAAGGCATAGTTTCCCTTCTATTCTATTCTATTAAAGAGTTTATGGTTATTGAGTTTCGGTGTCAAGAAACTCGAGTTTACATATCGTTACATTCGCATTTCTATTACAAATCCGTAATAGTTTTTTCAGTCGTTAAAACGATAAATTATTTTTATTTTTTCAATTTGATTTTTACAAAAATCTCTTTTTTTGAGACAAAAAACCCCACCCATTTTATCTAAAGGGCAGGGATTTTTGTTTTTCAAAAAGATTATTCAAAATAGAAACCGTCTGTTTTTAATCTATTTATTACTTCTTTCAAATTTTCTTCCGTAGTTACGGCAGAAATTCTGAACCAGCCCTCGCCATATTTACCGAAAGCACTTCCTGGGACGAGAACAACGCCTGAAGTTTCCAAAACGGCAGAGGTAAATTCTTCAGAAGATTTATATCTTGGCGGAATTGGCAACCACAAATAGAATGTGGCTTTCGGAATATTCAAGTTATCAATATCCCAGCCCAACTCTTTAAAACCTTCTGTCAAAATATTTTGTTTATTCTCAAAACTTTTTGCAGATTCGTCGATATAATCATCGCCATCTTTGCTGTTGATAATTTCTGCACAAGCATATTGTAAAGGTTTGAAGATACCAGAATCGATTGTCGATTTGATTTTGCCGAGCATACCAACAAGTTCTTGATTTCCGCATGCCCAGCCGACTCTCCAGCCTGTCATTGCATAAGATTTTGAGAAACTGAAAAATTCAATCGTAACATCTTTGGCACCGTCACAAGTCAATGCGCTTACGGGTCTTTCCGTGCCAACAAAGCCCATATCGATGTATGCAGCATCGCTCATCAAAATAATTTTATGATTTTTACAAAAATCTACTGCTTTTTGCAAATATTCTTTCGTACAAGTTGCGCCAAGCGGGTTATTCGGGTAATTCAAAATTACCGCCTTAACCTTTTTCGAATTAAAACCCTCTTTTTCCATATTCGCATAAACGGTCTCTAAATCGGGCATGTAGTTATTTTCTTTTGTCAAAGGAATCGGGTATGCTCGACCGCCAGAAACCTCAATCATTTGCGAATAAGAAGCATATCCAGGGTCTGGAACCATTATGATATCTCGATTTTCAACCTCTGTCGTTGGATTGCAAAGTTCTCTAATAAAATTTGCAATACCTTCTTTTGAGCCGATAAGCGAATGAATTTCGGTCTTTTCAAGTTCGACGCCGTATCTTTTTTTCATACGTTCTTGAATTGCATTCGTCAAAAACATTTCGCCCTTTGGAGAAGAATATGTGTGCATACCCTCTTTATAAATTGCCTCATTCAACTTGTCCAAAGCGAACTTCGGTGGCATTTGAACGGGAGCGCCCATTGACAAAGAAATCGGACTTCTGCCTTTTTCCTTTAACATCGGCGTTAATTCAGCCGTTCTTTGTTTAATTCTAAACATAATATATGTTTCAAGCGATTGAACGTAATCGTTAAATAATTCTTTCATTTTTCTATAATCCTTCCGATTGGTAAGCCCAAGCATTGTGGTTGTGAATACTTTCAAAGGCCTCAATTTCAGCCTCAAAACTTTGTATTCTTTTGTCCTCTCTGAGTTTTAGAACCACATCTCGCAAAATATCCTCAACAAATTTCGGATTATCATACGCAGCCTCGGTTACAAACTTTTCGTCACTTCTTTTCAAAATCGTGTAAAGTGGCACTGACGCACAATCTTCCACCATTTTGATAATATCTTCAGGCCAAATATTCTCATTTTGCCTGTCATAATTGACTTTCAATTTCACCATAGCACGCTGATTGTGAGCAGAATACTCTGAAATCTCCTTAGAACAAGGACAAAGCGTTGCCACAGGAACTTTTACGCCAAGCGTAAACTTATAATCATCACCGTTTAAATTTCCCTCGAACGAACAGTCATAAGCCAAAGGAAATGACAACTTTGTCACAGGTGATTTTTTCTCAATAAAATACTGAAAGGAAAATTTTGCATTTGCACTTTCAGCTTTCAAAACTTTTTTAATATCAGCAAGCAAACACTCAATATGTTCTGACGAAAAATCTTTCATTCTATACAAGTTCAACACTTCCACAAAACGTGACATGTGCGTACCCTTGTACATTCTCGGCAAAGCAACACTCATTCTGACCTTGGCAGAAACTGTCTGATTTTTTCCATCTTTTCTCTGAATACGCAAAGGAACATCGACATCATTGATGCCGACTTTTTGAATATCTATTCCTCTTTTATCATTCTGATTTTGTACGTCTTTTAGTGTCTGCCCATTGACGTCTTGTGTGTGTGTCATTACTAATTATCTGTTGTGTCTGCTAATTCGTCCGAACTATTCATTTCCAATGCGGTCAAGAGTTTCAATGCAGCCGTACGTTGCGTTTCGGGCGGTGCAACTCTCAATAATTCTACCGCTTTTAACATTACAGGGTCGTTATCGTACCAACGGTTACCTTTTCCTGCATATTTCGTAACCATATTGTAAACGCTGTCAATAACGTCTTTTGCAACTTCCTGTTGAAGTTTAATAATGAAGTCAGAAGTGCTATCGTCGGCATTTCCACCCTCTGATTGCAGTTTCAAAAGTTCAAGAGCCTCTCTCAAGATAGGATCTTTGTCGTACCAACGTCTGTACTGTTTTTGTTCTGCCATATTCTTTCCTTTTTACAAGCCTGCTATATCCATTATAAGCGATTTTACGTCGTTGTAAACACTTTCTTTTGATTTTTCGGCATTTATTACCTTAATTCGTTCAGGATATTTCTCTGCAAGTGTCAAATAGCCCTGTCTTGTGCGTTCGAAAAATTCTTTTCCAGCAAGTTCTAATCTATCCAAATCTTTGCCAGCACGCTCATGTCCAGTTTCAACACTCACATCAAACAACAATGTCAAATCTGGAACAAGTCCATTTGTTGCAATTTTGTTAAGTTCTGTCAACTTTTCAACATCTCCGCCACGACCATAACCTTGATATGCAATAGTCGAATCGGTATGCCTATCGCAAAGAACGACCTTACCCTCTGCTAACATTGGTTTTATAAACGTTTCAACGTGTTGCGAGCGGTCAGCGAGAAATAAAAACATTTCGCAATTATCGGCAACTACGCCGTCATAGTGCAAAAGAATTTCACGAATTTGAGAACCGAGTTTCAAAGCCCCCGGTTCTCTTGTCGTGACACATTCTATGCCATTTTTTTCAAGCAATTTTTTGACGTTTTCAAGTTGGGTTGTTTTTCCGCAACCGTCAATACCCTCAAATGTAATAAACAGACCTTTTTTCGCCATTATATTCTATCCGTTCCCATATATTTTTGAAGGACTTCAGGAATGAGGATTGTTCCGTCTGCTTGTTGGAAGTTTTCCACGATTGCAGCAAATGTTCTGCCAACTGCCAAACCTGAGCCGTTAATCGTGTGAACAAATTGAACTTTGCCTTCTTTGTTTCTGTATCTGATATTTGCTCGTCTTGCTTGATAATCGCCGTAATTTGAGCAACTTGAGATTTCCTTATAGTTGTTGTATGACGGCATCCAAACTTCGAGGTCGAAACATTTATTTGCGCTAAATCCGATATCCGCCGTGCAAAGAGCAACTCTTCTGAATGGCAAGCCCAACATTTTCAAGCATTGTTCAGCATCTTGAGTTAATTTTTCGTGTTCTTCAGGGCTTGATTCTGGAGTTGTCAATTTAACCATTTCAACCTTGTTAAATTGGTGAACTCTGATAAGACCTCTTGTGTCTTTACCAGCAGAACCTGCTTCACGTCTAAAACACGGAGTATATGCCGTCATATATTTCGGCAAGTCATCTTCGCTCAAGATTTCGCCAGCGTAAATGTTTGTAACAGGAACTTCTGCCGTCGGAATCAAATACAAATCTTCGTCCACACATTTATACATATCTTCTTTAAATTTCGGCAACTGACCAGTACCTGTCATTGTTGCTGCATTAGCCATAAATGGTGGCAAAATTTCTTCGTAGCCGTGTTTTTCAGTATGCAAATCAAGGAAGAATTGAATAATCGCACGTTCCAATTTTGCACCCTTTCCACGATACAAAGTAAATCTTGATTGTGAAAGTTTTACCCCTCTTTCGAAGTCAACGAGGTTCTTTTCTTCGCACAAATCCCAGTGAGGCTTGAACTCAAAATCAAATTTTGTCGGCTCGCCCCATGTTGAAACTGTCGGGTTATCGTCTTCTGATTTTCCAATAGGAGTAGTTTCATCAGGAATATTCGGGATATGAAGAAGCAAGTCTTTTTGTGCGTTATCAAGTTCGATTTGTTTTTCTTCAAGAGCCTTAATCTCGTCCCCCAAAGCACGAACTTCTTCTTGAATAGCGTCAGTATTTTCGCCATTTTTCTTCATCATACCGATTTTTTGAGATTCATTTTTTCTTTTCGAACGAAGTTCATCAGCCTCTGCTTGGATTTTTCTTCTGTCCACATCTATTTCCAAAACTTTGTCAATAGAAAGTTCTGGATTTCTTCTCTTTAAAAGTTCATTAATTTTTTCAGGGTTTTCTCTTATTAATTTAATATCAAGCATAATTTACCTCACTTTGTAACTTGATTTTATTAAAAATATATCAAAATTGAAAGCATTTTTTTTGAATGTAGTTTTTTTCTCAAATTTTATGTTTTAATTAAAATAATAAAAAGGATTTCCTGATGAAATTATTAAAAATTGGGATAGGCATTATAATTTTCGTTTTAACATTTGTTCTTTTGGACTTTTTGTACTCTTTGTATTGTTATGAAAGGTTAAATAACGAATGCAAAAAAAAATATCAAAATAACAATGAAAAAATAGAATTTTATAATACTTACATTAAACCTAAATACAGGTATTTCAAAGGAGTTTATCATTTCAAAAAATTATTAGCAGACAACTACAAAACGATGAAAGACACTTTTGACGGAAATGACGAAACAAAAGGCTCAATCGTTGTGTTTGGTGGTTCTTTTGCATACGGAGCATTTTTAAAGCCAAGAGACACATTTAGTTACAAATTGTCCGAACAAACAGGAAGAACAGTCTATAACAGAGCAATACAGGCAATGGGCTTTGGTCAAATGTTGTATCAAACCGAAACTCATGATTTTTATAATGGTATTAAAAAAGCACCTGATTATGCAATGTACGTCTATATTCCAGACCATTTATTCAGAAGTTGTTACTATAAATATGGAATCGAACACGAATATTCAGATTGCTATTATCTTTCCTATGTGCTTAAAAACGGCAGATTGGAAGAACAGACCCCTCTTATAAATTACCTCAATCGATTTCAAATTTTTTATGACATTTCGAAAAATATACTCTGCTCACCGAAAGTTTTTGGGACTGATGAAGAAGAAAATTTTGATTTTATAAAGGCGCATTTTGTTCAAGCAAGAGAAAACATGCAAAAAGTTTACCCAAATTTGAAATTTGTAATCATCAAATACCCCTTCAATACCAATAATTCAGCATTCTACGTTGAAAATTCTTCTGAATATGCAAATATGACAACTTTTCACTCTAACAGGTGGAAAGAGTTGGAAGATATGGGTTTTATAATTCTTGATGTAAAAAAATTGACGGGCATTGATGTGAATGATAGCCAATATCAACTTCCTGACGAACACCCTAACGGCAAGGCTTGGGAAGTAATCACGCCGAAAATCGTAAAAGCCTTAAAATTATAAAATTTAAAACTTTTGCGATAAAATATTCTCAAAGGAGAAAAAATGTTAAAACTCTTGGCGATTTTTACAGGTGGCGGAATTGGCGCAGTATTAAGGTTTTTAGTCGGAATTTTTTGCAAAAATTTAAACCTTTCACTACCAATTGCAACTTTTACCGTCAATATTATCGGCAGTTTTATAATCGGCTTCGTTTTGGCATATAGCGTTATTAAACCGGATTTTTCTCCAACGGTAAAACTTTTTTTAACTGTCGGATTTTGTGGCGGATTGACTACATTTTCAACTTTTTCGGCAGAATGTTTAGACTACTTAGCAAATGGAAAAATCACAGAATTTTTGGTCTATACCATTTTGAGTGTGGCTGTTTGTGTGGTCTCGGCTGGATTAGGAGCGTACAGTGCAAAACTTCTTTAAGAAAAAAATTCTTTTGGTCGGAATGCCAGATATGGCACTTATTTGTATGGCAAAACTTGTCGCACAACACGTTAATATCGTCGGTTGCGTTCCGCCACCAAAAAACGATAGCACCTATAAACTATTTTGCGACTTTGCAAATCAACTCGGAATGAACGTAATAAGTTATGACAACTCAGTTCTTGATGAAGATTTTGTCAATAAAATCAAGGCTTTAGACCCAGATTTGGGCATCGTTTGTTCTTACTGCAAACTCTTACCCATTGAATTTTTGAATATTCCAAAAGACGGTTTTATCAACACTCACCCGTCATTATTGCCAAAATATAGAGGCGGAAACCCATACTCTCACGTCATTATCAACGGCGAAAAAGAAACTGGCGTAACACTTCATTTTATGGACGAACACTTCGACACAGGCGATATTGTTGAGCAACAAAAAGTCGAAATCTTTGACACAGACACAATGGGAACTGTTTTTAACAGACTAAATTTTTTAGCAGCAGACATGCTTTTGCGTTTTCTGATAAAATACGAAAAAGGTGAAAAAATAATTAGAACACCTCAACCTCAAGGCGATTTTGTTAAAGCACCTTCCATAAAATCAGGAACAGAGGACGTCTTGATTAATTGGAACAAACCAGCAAAAGAAATCGACCGCTTCATAAGAGCATTAAACCCTTTTATCAACGCTGGCACAAGATATAGACAAAATTACCTCAAAATCCACACCGCATACATAGAAAATCGTGACAGTGGATTTTACCCTGGAACAATCGTCTCAATCGACAAAGACCTTGGAGTTGCAACAAAAAAAGGAATTATACACATAACCGTTTTGCAAGCAGGTTCATACTTTATAGGTGAAGCAAGCGAATTTATTAAATTATCAAATTGTAAAATTGGAGAAATATTAGAATAATGGACAAATTAAAATTTTTAACAGCCGGAATGCCACTATCTATCGAAGGAAAAGGCTATAAAAACGCTTTCAAAAAATTAAACTACCTGAATCTCGACGGTATCGAAGTCGAATTTGTCCACGGAGTAAGGATTAACACAGATAGTGTTATCGATATCAAACAGGCGGTTTCAGATGGTTTCACCGTAACTTGTCACGGTCCTTTTTACATAAACTTGAACGCAAGAGAGCCTGAAAAAGTCGAAGCGAGCGTAAACCGAATTCTCGACACGGCAAGAACTGCAAAACAGTTTGGCGGATATTCAATCACATACCACGCAGCATTTTATATGGGCAATGACAAAAAGGTCGTTTTTGACCGTGTTGCAAAACAAACAGAAATTATCACAAACATATTGAACGAAGAAGGAAACGACATTTTTATCCGCCCTGAAACAACGGGAAAAGGCACACAATGGGGCGATATCGAGGAAATTGTCGAACTGTCAACAATGTTCAATAGAGTTCTTCCTTGTGTAGATTTTTCTCACCTTCATGCCCGTTCAGGCGGTGATTACAACACTTACGACGAATTCTGTAAAGTCTTTGAACTCATTGGTAATAAATTAGGCAACTTTGCTCTCGAAAACTTCCACGCACATGTTGCGGGCATTGAATATTCCGCAAAAGGAGAAAAGAAACACTTAAATCTTGAAGAAAGCGATATGAACTACAAAGACTTGCTAAAAGCCTTTAAAACATTTGACGTAAAAGGCGTAATCATAAGCGAAAGCCCCAATATCGAAGGCGATTCAAAATTAATGAAAGAATATTATTTATCGCTTTAACACTATTTGTGTTACCGATAAAATACAAAAGCAAAACACAATAAACAAGGAAAGACACTATTTGTGTTTTACTATGCGTCACAAGAGATAACACTATTTGTGTTATTTTGCCATAACCTCATAACATTCAATGAACACAATCAATAACACGATTAGTGTTTTTTAGAAAGTTCGACTGTATTTTGAATAAGCATGGCAACTGTCATAGGTCCTACGCCTTTCGGAACAGGAGTAATGAAAGAGGCTTTCGGAGCAACGGATTCAAAATCAACATCGCCGGATAGTTTACCATCGACTCTTGAAATCCCGACATCAATGATTATTACGCCATCTTTGACCATATCGCCCTTTAAGAATTTTGGCTTACCTATTGCAACGACTATTAAATCAGCCATTTTAGTATATTCGGATAGATTTTTTGTTTTAGAGTGAGCCATTGTAACTGTTGCATTGCGTTGAAGCAAAAGTTGCGCAATCGGCTTACCGACTATGTTTGAACGACCAATAACGAGGGCATTCAAACCCTCAAGTTTGATTTTGTACTCATCAAGCAATCTAATTATGCCTTTAGGCGTACAAGCAATAGAGGCAGGCATTTGCCCCGTAAACATTTTGCCGGCGTTAGCATAATGAAATCCATCAGCGTCTTTATCTGGCGAAATTCTATTCAAAATCTTTTCCGTATCCAAATGGTTCGGAATAGGCAACTGAACGAGAATTGCGTCAACATCAGGGTCGTTATTAAGTTCATCAATTTTCGAAAGCATTTCACTTTCTGTGACATTCGGCTCAAACTCAATAGTTTTGGAGTTTATACCAGTTTTATCACATGCCCGTTGTTTATTTCTGACATAGACAGCCCCTGCTTCATTATCTTTAGTGATAATAACTGCCAAAGTTGGTTTGCGGTCTAATTTTTCGACATCTATTTTAATTTTTTCGTATATTTTTTCGGATAACGATTTTCCGTCCATAATGGTTGTCATGACAAATCACCTCGTGGAATATTAAGTCTATAATAGAATTGTTTGATTGCCGTTTTCACAATTTCAGAATCTTTTTCGCCAGTAGCCTTTTCAAGATTTTCATCTTTTGGAATTACTCCTAAAACAGAGAGATTATTTTCTTCCGAGAGTTTGAATGAAATTTCGTTACTGTCTCCAGTAACGGCGTTCAAGACAACACCCATTTGCCCATCGGCTGCATATTTTGCAGAATATTCTTCAATTCTTCCTGCAAGTTTTGCAGATTCTTCCGTTGGTCTTGTAACAATAAGCGTAATGTCGATTGGTATATCGACGAGTTGATACAAGTATTTGAGGTCAAATTCGCAGTCGAAAATAACAATATCATAGCGATTGATTAATTTTACAAGAGCATCGTTGATTTGCTTTGTAATCGGACAACGGCAATCCTTTGAGGCAGAGAGCCAAGAAACAATTAAATCGGTATTGTCGTCGATTGGCTCAATAATGTCTTCTAATGCCCACTCAATATACTCCTGTTTTGTCATATTTTCGGGAATACCAGTTTTGTATTCATGCTTACCACTTCTGATGCCGTATATTGTCATTCGGACGTCTTTTCCATAAGCGTGACCGAGTTCGCAGGTCAAATCATTATCAAAAAGCAAAATTGATTTTTCTGGAAAGACTTCTCTAAAAACGCTCGTCATATTTTTAACGATGGTTGTTTTTCCGCTTCCGCCTTTACCTGCAATCGCAACTGTAAGTGTCATTTAAACCTCTTTTTCATGTTCGGATTTCGCATATAAAAATCCCCTGTAATTCATTATAGAAAAACAGAGGACTTATTTCAACTTTATTAATTTTATCTTACAGACAAGATTTTATGGACTTGCGGAATCAAACGAACGTGCCAATATTTTTTTCTAAAACGTTCCAACACTTCTGGCAAATATCTGTTAGGGACAACGATTTTGCCGTTGTGTGTAACTGGCTGAAGAACAATCTCTATATCATTTTCTTTCGCCATTTCGACACATTTGTCGATTTCTTCGTCCGTAATATTTTCGTTAAACGGAACTTTCATATACATATTTTTTCTTGCTCGTTTGCAAATTCGCAAAAATTCGGCATGCTTGTCAAAACAATCTTCGCAACCACATACTGACGGGAGTTTTATACTTGCAGAAACATATTTAATCATATTAATGATTTCTTCAAGTGCTTCTGGCATCGCAGCGTTAGTTTCCAGGTAAACTGGAAGCGTTATATTTCGCAAAAATTCTTTCAAAAAGGCTGCTTCCATCAATGGTTCGCCACCTGTTAAACAAATTGAATGAATGTTATGATTGTCATAACTCTTTAACCGTTCTGCAAGGGAGTTTGCGGTATAAGTATCTGTTGTTCCGTCGGGCTTGTAATCAATGTCACAATTTGTGCAATTAAAATCACACCTACAAAATCTGATAAAAAGTTGAGTGTAGCCGACTAAATGCCCTTCCCCTTGAATGGAAGTGAAAATTTCCTTAACTT
>SAMEA104315430__coassemble_792_pt1 | contig 11975 bp, 7 predicted proteins | sample SAMEA104315430__metabat2_low_PE_035 | metagenome-assembled genome bin SAMEA104315430 (sample SAMEA104315430) | gut metagenome | biome: Monkey gut; feature: monkey-associated habitat; material: faeces | place: China | collected 2013
GGTGGCCTGCAAATTCTGCGTCAACTCCTACCTGACGGTACATGTCAATTTCAAATGGAAAAATCGTTATAACCTTGTCAATATAACGTTTTACGGTGTTTATTCTCCATTTTCTTGATGCCCATATTTGAGGTGGAATATAGTAGAATATTTTTAATCCTGCTCGTTTTAAAACTTTTGCAATATTCAGGTTAAATCCGCCGTAATCAACTAATAATACCAAATCTGGTTTATATTCGTTAATTAAATAATCGGCGATTTTTTTGCCAAGCATAATATGGTCAATCAAAATCTTGAAATTGAAGCCCATGGCAGACATTTTTTCGTGGTTGCAAAACAACTTAACCCCTGCTGCTGCAAGGTTTGAGCCACCGACGGCTTCGATTGACACGTCAGGATTTGCCTTGAAGATTTCACGAGCAACGCAAGAGGCATGCTTGTCGCCTGAATATTCACCTGTGATTATAAAAATTTTCTTCATATTGCCATAACTACGATGTTGTGAGCGTTTGCGTATTCAATAACTTTTGCTTTATCAACAATGATTGTGTTATTCGCTTCAACTGCAATAACTGATGCTTTATATTTTTTCATTGTTTTTAAAGTCGCAAGTCCGAATGCTGGAACGTCAAATCTTAAGTCTTGAGACGGTTTTGCCGTTTTAACGACAACAGCACCTTTTTTTGCGATTTTAGCACCTCTTTCGATACATTTGTCTGTGCCTTCAATCGCCTCAACTGCCATTACCATTTTGTTTTTAATTACAACGGTTTGACCGATGTCAACTTGTCCCATTGCTTTTGCAACCCAAAATCCATATTTTGCATCATCTTCTTGTTCTTTTGTTGGTTTTACGCTTCCTAATACCCCTGTCGGAACCATAAGTTCCTTGATGAAGATGGTTTGGTCAATTACGGTAATGCCAATTTTTTCAAGTTCTGAAACTGCCATAAGCATTACGGCATCATCGTTTAATCTTTTTGCTTGTTTCAATAACTCAATCGCTCTTGCATCGAACTTCGGACGTCTTAAAACAAGACCTTTGTGAACTTTTCCGATGAATGCAAGTTGCTTAATACCTTCGTTTTGTAACGTATCTGAAATTTTTTGGATTTGTCCTGGACCAAAGTCGTAAACTTTTGCGCTATGTTTTTTTAATTCTTTCTTGTTATCCGCAGAGAGTGAAATCGTAACAACTTCAATTCCGTTCAATTTTGCATTTTTTGCCCAAATTACGGGAAGTTGACCGTTTCCTGCGATTAATCCTATTTTGCTGTCTAATGTAATTGTCACTTTTTAACCTTTTTCCTACTTCCGATTATATTATCAACAAAAATTTTTCTCAAGAAAAAATGGTCTTTAGTCTTGTTTTTTTGCGTAAATTATAATGTGTCGCCCATCGCCGTCGCCTATGCTTTCGCCTGTCAAATTGTTCTGGTCGATGAGTTCGTGCTGAAGTTTTCTTACTTGTTGATTTTGGGGTGTCAACTCTACGTTTACGCCTTCTTTTAAAACCTTTTCAATGGCTGTATTTGCTTCATCTAAGGCTTTTTCTGCTTCGTCACAATAACCTTGAACAGTTGTTTCTGAATCAGTTATTTTTAATGCTTCTTTTACTACTTTTTGAATTTGTGCCATTGAATTTGATTTTACATAGTAAATTGGAAGTCTGTAATCGTTTGCGGCACTAAGGATTTTGTTTCCGCCTTTTGAATATGCTTTGTGAGCGATTACAACATCTGCATCGTCAATTTTTCTTGTGATTTCTGCGTGCAAGTCAAGTCTTTCAATCACTTTTTCTATAACCGTTCTGCTGACTGCGTAAATGTATATTTTTTTATAGTCTTTGACTTGGTTTACATATTCTTGTCTTGAAAAACTAAATTTCAGGCTTTGATTGGTCATATCGTTGATTTTGTCGTCTAATTTTTTGACTTCATCGACGAGTTTGGTTGACGGCTCTTTGTAACCTTCATTAACTTTTCTGATTTCTGGACGAATTGGCCAACCTCTGAGGATATAATCTACTGCTTCAGAGGTGTTTTTATAGACAGCCAAAGTGTTTCTGTCGATAATTTCAATTACAACGTCAAAGGTTGGTTGTTTTTCTCTTTCGAGAACAGTTTTTTGTGAGCCTCTACGTTTTGCTTCATCATCGCCCAAGGTGACTGAACTTACGCCACCTACTAAATCCGACAAAATCGGGTTTTTAATTAAACTTTCGAGGTTGTTACCATGAGCGGTTGCGATAAGCATTACGCCACGTTCTGCAATCGTTCTTGCTGCCTGTGCTTCTGCTTCTGTTCCGATTTCATCTACGACGATTACTTCTGGAGTATGGTTTTCGACCGCCTCAATCATGATGTCTTTTTGCATTTCAGGCTGAGGAACTTGCATTCTTCTCGCTTTCCCGATTGCGGGGTGTGGGGTATCTCCGTCGCCTGCGATTTCGTTTGATGTATCAATGATTACGACTCTTTTGTGTAAATCATCTGACACGAGTCTTGAAATTTCTCTTAATTTAGTCGTTTTTCCGACCCCAGGGCGACCGAGGAACAAAATGCTCTTGTTTTGCATAACGATATCTTTAATACATTCGATAGTTCCTGTTACAACCCTACCAATACGGCATGTTAGACCGACAACCTTTCCCTGACGGTTTCGAATTGCGCTGATTCTGTGTAATGTTCCAGGTAAGCCCGAACGATTGTCGTGCGTAAATGGCGGGATTAGAGATATTGTGTGCTGGATATCATCATCTGTCACTAATCGGTTGTCAATATATTCTGTTTTGCCGTCAGCGTGCCTGATTTCAGGGTTTCGTCCTAAGTCTAAAACGATTTCTATAATATCGTCAATGTATGTGTTTTTTAAAAAATCCACAATGTCTTTGGGTAATATTTCTATGAGTTTGTTGAAATCGTTGTGAAATCTGAGTATATCCATTGTAGCCTTTCACTGCCATATTAATTCATGATGTTATTATAACATTTATTTTAAAAATTTCTTCAAATTTTTAAAATATCAATCGCTAATATGACATTTATTTTTTTATGAGACTTTTTGTTACGGAAATTGCCTTTTCAAGTTGTTTATCTTTTTCCTCAAAAACGTCTATGGGTCTTAATTTTACGGTATAATCTGGTGTTAATCTGTTTGATTTTTTCGAAAAATCATCATTAAACGAGTAGTATGATGTCGTTATGTTCAGGCAAGTTCTATTCGGAAGAGGAATCATCTGTTGCATTGCGTTTTTGCCGTATGTTTGCTCTCCGACCAATATTGCACGTTTATTTTTTTGAAGTGTTCCAGCGAGAATTTCTGATGCGCTTGCGGTCTTTTTGTTGACAAGAATTACAATGGGCTTGTTGTTTGGAATTATTGGTGAAAGTTCCGATTTGATAGGAATTACAGTTTTATTTCTGTATTTAATCGAGATTAAATCTTTATTTTCCCCGAGCAATTTTTCTGCAACGTAAACTCCGTTAAGAGCCTGTCCGCCTACATCTCCACGCAAATCTATAATATATCCGTCAACTTTTGGATATTTTCTAATTATTGTGTCAAATTCAGATGGCAAAAGTCTGCCCATTAAGGTATAAACAGTTATTCTGAGGATATTGCCGTTAAGAAGTTCTGCGGACATTTTTTGAACATTCATACTTCCTCTTGGCATATTGCAGGTGATTATTTTGTTTCCTCTTTTAATGGTAACTTTTGACAAATAAGTTCCAGCACCACGAATGAGGTTAATAGCGCTGTTCATTTCCATTCCGTGAAGTTCGTAATTGTTTATGCTAATAACCTCGTCATTTAATTGTGGTTTGGGGAAGAATGTTGATTCTTTTGTAACCTCTGCATCCATTACGATTCCAGCAATTGTATTAAGTTTGATATACACTTGCGGATACGTTTTTTGCATTTTTTCTATGAAATTTAATTTTTTGTCTTCATTGTTTCTGATGTAAGATTCTTGGAGTTCAAAGTGTTTGGGGTCAAAGAATTGCGAGTATTCATCGTCTAAACTCGCTAACATTGTGTTGATTGCGACAGTAACATCTTCATCTGTTTTGATTTTCGAGATGTATTTATACTTCCATCTGTTCCAGTCTTGTTCGTTCATTGAGGAGTCAAAATACAATGATTGTATGTATCTCCATGCCGTTATAAACAATCTCTGTGAAGATATTGTCTGTTGCGCTGCCATTTTTCTTACGCTTGTAACGTCTTCTCCGTTGAAGAGTATCATTGGAGATAACAAAATAATTATTATTGCCATTGATGCAACAATGAATAAAAACATTTGCAAAAGTCGCTTTGCCATAAATCACTCCAGTAAAATCTTTGTTAATTTTAACATGTTTTTTACTCTTTGTCATTTTGATAAAAAAATTCACAAACTTGAAAAAATCAGCAAATATTTCAAACTTTTTGTTTTAATCATTTTGAGGTATGCAAAATAAATAAATCGGTGTATAATACGAACTATGAATAATAATATTATCGATATAACCCCTTTTATTAAACCGCAAGAACAGGTTGACACTGTTCAAAATCCTAATGTCAAGCACCATTCGAACCCTATTATGAAAAAACAATTTGTCATCAGTGTAAAAAATAATGTCCACAAATTTTCTGTGGCTGATTTGTTCGACTAATGTTTAAGACGAAATTTTTTATACTTGATTCGCTTACGAAAATTCAAAAATCTTCGTTGGTTTCGTTTATTAAAATCTTTGTGAAAAAAAACAATACCTTATCCTCTGATGATATTTATTTTAAATTTCTTGATGAAGTGGAATATGATTTTGCAATTAATAATCCAAAATTTCCTTGGATTGAGGAGTTTTTGGAAAATGAAAAATTTGAAAAAGATGTTAAAAATATAATAAAGAACACCCTGCAACAAATGGTTTACAAGGAAGCCCAAAAACCTTTTATAGAAAAACAAAAGGCTTATGCAAAAATGGCTCGTAAAAAAGCAACCGAATGGCGACAGTCTCACGAAAAACCTACTCGCAAACAGATTTCCTACTATAATGCTCTTTGCGAAAAAAATAAGGTCTCAAAGGTTGATTTATCTGAAAAATCTAAACTTGACTTGAAAAATATGATTGCAGAATTGCTCAACGAAAAGAAGGTTTCTGATGAATTATAAACAAAAATACAAAAATTTATATCAGGCAACCTCTCTTTCTGATTATGATATTAGTTCGGAAATTGATTTTGTCATTGAAATGTTGACAGGTCTTTCTTCTACTGATATTTTGCTCGGCAAACAAATAGAGCCTTCTTTTGATGAAAAAATACTTGAAGTTTTAACTGAAAGGGTAAAAACGAACAGACCGATTCAACAAATACTTGGTAAGGCTTATTTTGCGGGACAAATTTATTCTGTCAATGAAAATACCTTAATTCCTCGTCCAGAAACAGAATTCCTTGTTGATGTTTGCAAAAAAAAATTCCCCAAACATAAACAAATTTCAATTCTTGATATTGGAACTGGTTCAGGGTGCATTGCGATTGAACTTGCTAAGTATTATATAAATTCGAAAATAACAGCGGTTGATGTTTGTCAGGCAACGCTTGATAAAGCGTGTGAGAACGCACAATATTACGGTGTTTTAGATAAAATTAATTTCGTTAAGTCTGATGTTTTTTCTAACCTGACGGGAATATTTGACATGATTGTTTCAAATCCGCCATATATCCCATTTTCTATGGAAATTCAAAAAGATGTTTATGATTATGAGCCACATTCTGCTTTGTTCGCTGATGATAATGGGCTTTATTTTTATAAGAAAATTATTACAGAAGGTAAATCCTTTTTGAATAAAAATAGTTTTATGGCATTTGAGGTTGGGTTCAACCAAGGCAATGAAGTCATGGGATTGTTTGAACAAAATGGATATGTCAACATGTTGTTTACACAAGACTGTGATTCAATCAATAGAGTGGTTTCGGCTGACTTTCGATAATGGTTTACAAGTTAAATTTTTATGTTAACCTATTTTTAGAAAGTTAAGAGGAGAACTATTATGGCAAAATTTATATGTTCAGTATGTGGATACGTTTATGAAGGTGATGAAGCACCTGCAAAATGCCCTCAATGTGGCGTTCCTGCTTCAAAATTCAACAAAGTTGACGAGTCTGCTGAAAAAGTATATGTAACAGAACACGTCGTTGGTGTTGCAAAAGATGTTGATGCAGAAGTTTTGCAAGGTTTGCGTGATAATTTCAACGGCGAATGTACTGAAGTTGGTATGTATCTTGCAATGTCAAGACAAGCAGAAAGAGAAGGATATCCTGAAATCGCTGATGCTTTTAAAAGATATGCTTTTGAAGAAGCAGAACATGCTGCAAAATTTGCAGAATTGCTTGGTGAAGTTTTGACTGATTCAACAAAGAAAAATCTTGAAATGAGAGCAGAAGCAGAATGTGGCGCATGTGCTGGTAAAATGGATATCGCAAAAAGAGCAAAAGAACTTGGTCTTGATGCAGTTCATGATACAGTTCACGAAATGGCAAAAGATGAAGCACGTCACGGAAAAGGCTTTGACGGTTTGTTGAAAAGATATTTTAACTAAATAAATATTTAAAAAGAAAAACGGGTGCGCTATCGTATCCGTTTTTTTTGTTGCTTATTTTTGGCAATAAAAAAACCACTCTGTTGAGTGGTTTAAATGGTGGGCGTTGAGAGGCTCGAACTCCCGACATCCTCCTTGTAAGGGAGGCGCTCTACCAACTGAGCTAAACGCCCTTGCGTAATTCAATTATACATGCTCAAAAATAAAATGCAAGTGTTTTTTATAAAATATTTTTTTGTTCGTGAAAATAAATTTAAAACTAAAAAATTTGTACTAAAAAACACTGTCAAGAATAGGTTGTCAGTTAAGAAATATTAACAAAAATCTAATTCTTTTTGGTGACAACTTGTGGTTGCGAAAATCGTTACAAAATATATATTTTATAAATTTATTAAGCAATATTATGTGTTTCGGGGTGTCGTGTATTGCTTTCTCCTCTAATTATATGTACTAAAAAAATTTGGCTATATTTATATTGTTTATCAAAATGGTATAATAGACAAAGCATATAGTGAGAAGCCGTATTGTCTGACGGTATCACGTATAAGTATTACAAAAATAACTACTCATAGGAAGATAAACAATGAATTTTAAGAAGTTTTTGGGTTCTCTTTTATCAACGATGACCTTGTTCTCGGCTCAATCTGCGATGGCGGTGGACATTACCGATGAAACAACATTAAGCGATTATATGACGAATGAGAGTAGCGATAAACAAACGGGTGTCATTCAAAACGACATTACGACAACGACTGGTCTTACTTCTTCCAACTCTGATGTTGCATTTCAAGCATCTGGAAACAGGGTCTTATCAGGTGAATTATTGAGATTCACTGGTACTAACGGAAAGTTAACCTTGACGATTGTTGGTGGCGATACATTCACGATTAACAACACGATTTCGTTAGACGGAACAACCTTAACGAACGGTAATTCTGGAACGTATAATTTCAACACTATACAGGGTACAGGTAGAATTAATCTCACATCTGGTGCAAAGTTCAACGCCAATAATGTTACGGCAAATGACTTGTACTTGATTAAGGATACTTCTTTCTTCCTCAACGATGCTACAATAGGTAATGTTCAACTCAATGGTCAAAGTTCAATTTTGAATGTTCAAAATCATCTTAATTCGACAACTGTTTCAGTATCAAATTACGGTGTTTTAACAGTTGCAGATATGTACATTTCTTCCACTTTGAGTGCAGGTTCTAACAGTATAATTAATGCTCAAAATATTGTTGGTGGCGTGAACACTGGTACAATTACAGTTGACGGTTTATTTTCTCTTGGTAATTCTTCCTCGGCTTATGCAGACAAAGTTACAGCGGATAAGGTTACTTTGACTGGAAATTCATCACTTGATTTGGTTTCAAAAGATGGAACAGATTCCAAAAATGGAGTTTTGGAAGTAGCAGACACCTTGGATATCGCCAATGGTTCAACGGTTAAAGCAAATACAATCAACGCCAAAAAAATCGTTAGTAGCGGTAAAATTATTATTGGAAAAGATGGAACAGACGTTTCGTACATTAACACAGATTCAATGACGATTAACAAAGGTGAATATACAAACACTGTTATCCAAGGTTCTTCGAGTGATTATTCAAATGTATCATTCGTATCGGGTGGTTCAGATATTCATTTTAACGGTGATTTAAACGAAATAAAAGTCAAAGGTGGTTCAACATCTTCAAACGCCACGGTTACAATTGATGATAATTCTAAGTTAAAGATTTCCGCTGGTGCTGATGAAACATCAAATGGTGTTCAATATAACGGTACAATTTTCCTTGTGGGTGACAATAGCGAATTGAACTTAGATGCAGTATCATCAGACATTAAGTTCAGCAGCGGAAACAAAAAAACGGGTATTACGTTAGGTACTGACTCATCTATCAACGTTTCTGGCTCAAATACTGTAACTTTTGACAATATCAACCACGATACAGATATCAACATTGGTACTCTTAACATCGAGAGTGGTGCAAATGTAAAAACCACAGCAGGGGTAAAAGGTGCTTCGCAATGGGCTTCTGGACAAATCTTTTTGGATAAATATATTCAAAATGCAGGTTCTTCAATGACGATGTTAGCGAATTCTATGATTGATGCTAACGTTGTTGAAATTTCTGGCGGAAAACTTGATATTACTGGCTCAGGAAGTACAACCACAAGTGATATGTCTTCTGTAAAAGATACTATTCGAGCAAATACAAGTTTTACTGCTGATGCTGCTACAATAACAAGTTCAGGGCTTACACAAATCATTTCTGACGGTGCAATGAATTTTACCCAATCGAACATTACTGTTAATAGTGGCTCGAATTCTATTTTGTCATTGTCTGCAAAAGAAGGTGTTAATTTTGATAGAACGTCAAACATTATCTTAAACGGCGGTGAATTGAGAATTTTTGGTGATGATATAGTCGTTAACAGAATTAGAGGTAGTATTGATAATGCCAAAAATCAAAAAGGAACTTTGCGCAAAGTTGGCGCTGGTTCGTTAGAATTAGGTACTGATGGTGTAAAATCAAGTTTGAATATTGATACAATTATTATTGGTGAGGACAAAGTATTTTCTGGCACAGCAGACCCAGTTGGTAGTGGTGCTGTTTATATTAGACAAATTACCAATACAGAACATTTGATTGTTGCTGGAGACTCTACTGTTAATGTTAATATTACAAAAGCAACACAAGACGATAAAGATACCGTAGGTAGTACAAATTCTGGTTCTGAAATTCGTTTCAAAAGAAGTAATACTGAAAAAAACGATGAAAAAGGTCCTGTTTTGAATTTGACAAGTGGTACTCTTATTGCCGATGTAATTGATTTGAATGTTAAATGGGCAAATTTGAGAGGCGGAGTCATCGGTATAGAAGGTGGCGGAACAAGCAAAGTTATATTTGGTGAAAAGTCCAAAATCAATATTGCGTCAGATAAAGTAGTAAAAATTTATGTTGATAATGCTACGACAGGCGGTTTTTCTGCTCAAGGATCAGAAATTAACTTGGCTTATAAAGGTTCTATTGAATTTGGTAGTGCTGTTGGGTCACAAGCCCATTGGAACATTACAAATGCTGACGTTGTTCAAAAATTCAAGGCTGAAAGTTGGTTTGATGGTATCAGACTTGATGATAAAGTTATTTCAGGCGGTATTTTCTATAACAACGGTACAGTCATCATTGGTGACTATACGAACTTTGGTTTTAATGATGGTGACAGCCCGCTTGGTGCGATAGGAGAGGCTAATGTTGGAAACCATGTAGGGTTAGCAGGTGGTGCGATTTACAACAGTGGTTTCTTCGGTTCTTATACTCTTGAAGGTACTGCTAACGATGTAAAATTCACAAATAACACCGCAAGTGAAGAAATTATAAGAGTTAACTTAGAAACAGGTAAAGAAGTTGTAATCGGTTACGAAGGACAAGGCGGTGCAATATATAACACTGGCGAAGGTATAATAGCGTTAGGTACAAAGACAAAATTTGATAGCAACGGCACTGGACAAGCAGGTGGTGCTATTTATAATAAAGCCGTTGACTCCATATATAATATCGGTGGACAAGATGTTTCATACAATGCCGTTATTTTAGGTAAAGATACTTGGTTTACTACAAACAAAGCCGGCCAAATGGGTGGTGCTATTTATTCTGAAAAGGATAGTAGTGATCCGACCAAGACCGCTACGATATCAATAGGCGAAAAAGCGGCTTTTGATAACAACGTAGTTGGTCTTAGTAGAGATGCAGATATACAACGTAACCAATTTTTCTTCCACAACGCAGAGGGTGGTGCTATATATATAAAAGATGGTTCTACTGTGGATATTGGCGCACACTCTGGTATGTTCAACAATTTCTCGTCATATTCAGGTGGTGCTATTTCCAACAATGGTAAATTAATTTTTAACGATGACGGAAAAATTGGTGATGAACCGTTACAAAATGGTGAAATCGTTAAAGGTTCAATCAGAATTGACGCTGGCGGAAAGAGAAATGAAACCAAAAATGATATTGCAACAGGCAATATTTTCTATACTCACCAAGGTGGCGCTATTTTTAATGATAATGGTGAAATCTATACAAGAAGAACTAATCTCGACGGTTCGACATATTTGCAATCAGGCTTGTATAATGCGGAATTTAATGACAACCAAGCATTATTCGGTGGTGCGATTTATAATTACTCATCAAAGACTACGCCAGTACAACTTGCTATTGAAAATTCTAAATTTGCTGGCAATAGCGCAAATAGAGGAATTGAAATCTTCTATGATGCGACGTCTGGTTATTCGAACGTAGAAGAAAAGACAAGTTCTGGTGGTGCAATTTATAACGCTGGTCACAAGGTATTTTATACCCTTGAAGGTGGTGCAGCAGGTGATCAAAAATACATTAAAAAGAATGTTGAATATGGAAAGGCCAAATTAAAGGTTAATAATTCAACGTTTACAGCAAATACTGCATCAAATAAAGCAGGTGCGATTTATAACGACATAAATACAGAACTTGAATTATCAGATTCAGAATTTACACGCAACTCTGCAACTCAAGGTGGTGCAATTTATAACACTGGCGAAGAAGAACACGACGGTACTGTTTATATCGGTGCAACCATTTTCACAAATCTTGGTGAAAAAGGTGAAAAGATTATTATGAATTCTAACACCGCAACGAGACAAATGGCAGGAAGCGATGAAACTTCTCCGACGAACGAGTTCTTAGGCGGTGCGCTTTACAACGCAGGAAAGATTAAGCAAAAAGATTCAACTTCATCATACGATAATGAAATTATTGGATTTGAATTCAATGAAAACTCTGCTGGTGCAGGTCAAAGTACATCAGACCCCGCAAAATCGACAATCGGTCGAGGTGGTGCATTCTATAATGCTTCAGCAGGCAAGACTTATGTAGGAAATACAACATTTGATGGCAACTACACTTATGCGTTTGCAAAAGATGGTGAAGAGGTGCAATCAGAAGGTGGTGCGATTTATAACGAAAAAGGCACTTTGATTATTGGTGAAAGTACCGATTATGATGGCACTGTCAAGGGTGTAGAATTTACAAACAACGGTCTCAATTCCTCTAATGTAACCAAAACAAACAGAGGTGGCGCAATTTATAACGCAACAGGCGCTACAACAATCATTGAATCTACAAAAACGAAATTCTCAGGAAACTCTGCGATAAAAGAAGGTGGCGCAATTTACAACGCAACAGGTGCTACTTTGGAAATCAAAGACGGTGTTTCAATCGGTAACGTCAACAGTACCGCAAACAAAGCAGATTTAGGTGGTGGCGTATTTAACGCTGGTGCATTGAAATTGGCAGAAGGAACATCTTTCGTAAACAACTCGGCATATAACGGTGGCGGTTT
>SAMEA104315430__coassemble_817_pt1 | contig 11749 bp, 11 predicted proteins | sample SAMEA104315430__metabat2_low_PE_035 | metagenome-assembled genome bin SAMEA104315430 (sample SAMEA104315430) | gut metagenome | biome: Monkey gut; feature: monkey-associated habitat; material: faeces | place: China | collected 2013
GTGTTCTTGAACTTACTGGTATCTGCCAACCTCCTCCACCTGTTGTTTTTTCCGGTTCCTGTGGATTTAAGGAGTTCCGACAATCTTAAAATTTTTAAATGCCCGTCTTTCCGAGCCGTCAGATTTTAATTTTTCCACACCGGGCATCACCCGTTGCCACGACAAGCGATATCTATACGGACTATTTGTCGGCTTAACGCACCATCCGTCTTGTTTTATGGTGAGAAACAAGAACCGTCTTTTCTATCGATTCAGACCATTCGGCAATTCCCTTGTATTTTAAGCATCATCAGGCAATTACGAAGTCAATCGTTGCTTCTTTTGTATATCCCTTTAAGGGATTATGCTCTTATGCTTACCCTCATGCACGCATGAAGGCAAGTATAAAAACAATTTAGTTTTTATATAAGTTCTGAAAATCCAACGCTGCTTATAACTTTCGCTCTAACGTCGTTTGTCGAACTTGGCCATGCTACTCCGTGTCAGTCGTCTTTGCATTTTTCGTATGCAAAATTTAAGGTATGTAGGACATCATGCCCGTTGTCAAGGTGCAAACTTTTTTTTTACAAAGTGGAAGAAATTAATCTAAATAATTCTGCCCACAATGCGTTATATTGTTCAGGAGATTGTTCTTTGTCGTCTATCGCATGGACGACTTTTAATCCCTCTATTTCAGATGTTTTTATTATTCTCATCTGCTTTTCCATTCTTCAAACTTTATTTCAACGATTGGTGGCTTGTTTGCCATTACGCAACCACCTCTTTAAAATTTTGCAAATCCAATTCAAGTAAGTGGCAAATATTAATAAATTCGCTCACTTTCAGTTTTCTTTTACCATTCATGCAAAGAGACAAGTCTGATTCTTTCATATCTGCTTGCTTAGCAATAAAAGATTGAGTAATACCTCTCTCTTTTATAACTTCCCTGATTTTGCTTTCTACTGTGGTCTTTTCCATTCTTTTAGCCTTTCTCTGTTAAACTATAATCCACATTTGTTTAATCAAATTCAACTTTCAAAATCAACTCTACAATTTCATTTTTTAAATGTCAAGTTTTTTTAAATAAAAATTTAATATAATTAAACAAAAGTTTGACTTTTCCATATTTATTCATATAATCAAGGAAAGGAATTATTTTTTATGAACAACATTTACAGTGACGATGCAGTACTTAAGATACTGCCAGAAAAATTAAGAAATTTTAGAAAAAGAAACGGGTTAACCATCTATGAAGTAGCCACAAAGGTTGGCAAAGTTGCATCTTCTATATCTGTGGGAGAAAGGTAAGGCTCTTCCGGATGTTCGCACATTGTTAAAATTGTGCAAAATATATGGACTTGAAAGCATTGAAGAATTATTAGCATCAGAGGAGTTAGACAAAAATACTCTTACAAAAAGTGAAATAGAAATTCTTAAATTGTGGCGAGGTGCAGACAAAAAGACAAAAGATGCCGTTAAGTTATTATTACAAGCAAGCAACAAGGAGATATAAAAATGGCAACATACTTAAGAAAATCTTTCGCATTTGGCCCCGTTTAGAATAGAATTAGAATGTCGAAAAAGCAATATGAGTTTTTAAATTAAAAATAAAATTTATAAAAGAACGGAGAAAAAATGGATTTAAAAGAAAATATAATGCAATTAAGAGAACGTGCAGAAAAATTAAAAGATAATTTAAACAGCGAAGAAGCAACAAAAAATGCTTTAATTATGCCATTTATTAATGCTCTTGGGTACGATGTATTTAACCCACTGGAAGTTGTTCCAGAATTTATTCCGGACAGAGCAAGCAAAAAAGACGAAAAAATTGATTATGCAATTTTAAAAGATGACAAACCTATTATTCTTATCGAATGCAAAAAAGTTGAAAATAGCAAACTTGACATAAAAAAGTATGGTTCCCAGCTTTTTAAATATTTTACTGCATCTCAAGCTAAATTCATTATTTTTACAAATGGAATTATTTATAAATTTTTCTCAGATATAGAAGAAATGAACATTTTGGATAAAGAACCGTTTTTCACGTTCAATCTATTAGAATATAAAGATAAGCAAATTACGACTTTACAAGATTTTTGCAAAGAAACATTTGATATAGAAAAAGCTTTTTTGAATGCTGGTGATTTAAGATATATCAAAAGTTTTGAAGAAGTAATTGAAAGCGAATATAAAAATCCTTCAGACGATTTTGTAAAATATCTCCTTGATAAATCAAGTGTTTATGATGGTATCAAAACATCCAAAGTGATTGAAAAATACAAAAAAACATCAACAGAAGCTTTTAATTTATTTATGTCAAAGGTAATGAAAACCTCTCTTGATTTTGGAAACATAAACAAAAACGAAGAAAAAGAAGATGGAACAGAAACAAAAAGAGAAGTAATTACTACTTTTGAAGAAATAGAAGGTTATGCAATTGTAAAAGCATTGTTAAATGGTCACGTCGACTTAGAAAGAGTTACTTATCGTGATAATGCTTCTTATTTCAATGTAATATTAGATGACAACATTTTAAAAACAGTTTGTCGATTGTATCTTAACAAAGCAAAAAAATATATAGCATTCCTTTCTGCGAAACAAGATGGGAAAGGTTCAGTCGAGGAAAAAGTCCAAATAACATCTGTAAATGATATTTTTGCATACAAAAATAAACTTGTGCAAAGACTTGCTGAAATTGAAGAGAATTATGCAAAAAAACAATGATGGATTTTGTAAAAAATGACAAATAACGCAATAATCTATGCAAGAGTGTCTTCAAAAGAGCAGGAAACCGGAGGATATTCAATCCCAGCTCAACTTTCTTTTTTGCAAAATTTTGCGAAAACAAAAAGTTTGAACATTATAAAAACATTTACAGAATCCATATCTGCAAAAGATAAAAATTGTCGAATTGAATACGACAACATGATTGCTTTTGCAAAAAAACAAAAAGGCGGTTGTCATATTTTGGTTGAAAAAACAGACCGATTACTTAGGAACGAATTTAATTCCGCCGAAATAATTGAACTTGCAAGAACAACAAATGTCATAATACATCTTGTAAAAGAAGGCTTAACATTAGAAAGGAATTCTCCTCCAACAGCATTTTTCATGTTTACAATGTTTACGGCAAATAGTTCTCTTTATCCTCGAAATCTTTCAAACGAGGTAAAAAAAGGAATGGATAAAAAGGCTGAACTTGGTTATTATCCCGATAGAGCTCCTGTCGGATACAGGAATATAAGACAGAATAAAAAGCACTCAGTAATTGAAATTGATGAGGGAAAAGCACATTTTATTCAACGTGCATTTGAACTTTTTGCAACAGAAAATTACTCAATGACACAAATTGCGGATATTCTTGCAAAAGAAGGTTTCACTGTTAAAACAAGATTAGTTCACACAAATTCAATAGAAAAAATTTTAAAAAATCCTTTTTACATCGGTGATTTTATATACAAAGGCATATATTACAAAGGGAAACACAAACCGATTATAGATAAAACTCTTTTCTTTTGCGTGCAAAAAATTATTGAAAAAAGAAACACCCCAAGGATAAATAAATACGATTTTCTTTTTAATGGTTTGATAAAATGTGAAAAATGTGGAAAATTTCTGACTGCAGACATTAAAAAGGGAAAATATGTCTATTATCGCTGTTTTTCTAAAAATTGCAAAATAAAGGCAATTCCTGAATACAAAATTGAACAAGCAATACTTCAAAATTTAAATGAAATTTCAATATCTTCTGAAGCAATAACAGAAATTATTGCAAACATTAAAGATTGCGTTGCTTCAGAAATGCATTATAATTCAAACCTTGCAGAAGATAATTATCAAAAAATAAAAAAAATAAATAAAAAAATCGAACAATTGTACAATGACAAATTGGACAATTTAATCACGATTGATTTTTTTCAAAAACAATATGAAAAATGGAATGAAGAAATTGAAGTTTTACAAAAACAAAGTGATGAAATTGCAAAAGCCCATGACAATATTATTACCAAATGCGAATTAATTCTCGAACTCTTAGAACAAGCACCAACATTATATTTAAGACTAAATAAAGAAAATAAACGTATCTTCTTAAAAACAATCTATTCGAACTTTTTGTATAACGGCGAAACCCTTACCATTAAAACAAAAAGAGCATTTGATTTGCTCTACAAACGCTCTTTTAATGTTATGGTGGGCCCGGAGGGATTCGAACCCACGACCAAGGGATTATGAGTCCCCTGCGCTACCGCTGCGCCACAGGCCCGTGACGACTTTTGTTTTATTGTCTCACGTTTTGCGCTACCTACCTCTCCTCGAAAGATACTTAATCTTTCTCGTCGGCAGAGTGCCACATTCCGTGACGACTTATTTTATGTTATCACTCACCATTACATTCTAAAAGAAACTGGTTTGTGACGATTTTTATTAATCAACGTTTGTTTTTTGTCCACTTGCTCAAGTTAGATTGTTTATCGTAAACAAAATATTCTCGCTTGTGTTGTTCTCATTTGAAATGTTTGTACAATTTCACAAAACAATCCGTGATTTTCGTCAGAAAAACGATGGTCTTATATATTCGACAATCGCTCCGACTGTTATAACCATATCATTTACAAAAATCACGGTCAAGTTTATGTTAAGAAGCCTTAAAATATCGGCGTTTTAAATAATTTTGATGTTATTTTATATATTTTGTTAAAATATTCATTATCTCGAATTTGTCTTTCAAACCGAGGTATCGATTGATTTCTAACCCATTTTTAAAAATTATCAAGGTTGGAAATGCCGTGACGTTGAATTTATGGGTAACAAGTGGTGATTCTTCGCTATTTATCAAACCTGTCTGAATTTCTGGCATGTCGTTCAAAATCACCTTTTGTTTTGTGCAATATCCACACCAAGGTGCTGTGAACCAGACTGTTTTCAGCCCATGCTCAATGTATTCGTAAAAATTATCGTCTTCTAATTCTGCTATCATTTTTGCTCCTTTTTGGAAAAATCATAACTTTTTCGTTGGCAAAAATAATCGGTTAACAGGATTTTCGATGAGTTATATTTCTTTTACGTTGTCCTCGATTAGATAGCACATTTCTTCGTGAAAATCTGCATTTGCAACCTTTTCTATTGGCAATTTGATATATTTTACGGTCGCATTGGCAAGAAGATTTTGTTCAATGTCATAAAGGGCGACATCAGAGGTGAAAAATTTCGACAAATCCTTTGTCACGAGACCTTTTCCGATAATGTCGATATTATAGGGAACAGGTTTTCTGTATTTGATTTCCATTGACATTGTTGCTCCCAAAAGTCCGTAATTTTTAACCCAAGCGGCACGGAACGCAAGTTCGTCGAGCATTGCTGCAATCAAACCACCGTGGACTCTTTGTGGAAAACTTTGGTGATATTCGGAGTAGAAAAATTTTGTCATAACCGAACCGTCTTCCATATTGTAAAATTGTGCTTTTAGACCTTGTTCGTTATCCATTCCGCAAATATAGCACATTTTGCTGTTTCTTTGTTTGCTAATGACTTTCATAGTTGGCTCTCCTTTTCCTTATTTTATCACGAAAAAATCTTCGAATTGCTATGAGGGTGTGATTTTGGTATAATTTTCAAGTAGGAGACTTTATGTTACAAGGTTGCTCGCATATTTTTAGAACAATTTTTTTGTACCCGTATATCATAAAAGCGTGTTGTCCAACAAATGGCAAGGGCATTGTGCTTGGCAAGTATCCCAGTTGTGTTTCGTATAAGAATTTATTTTACAAGTCTAAAATATTTTTAGATGCCTTTAAAAAAGGTTCTGTACCTAAAAGTTGCCGTGATTGTTGTAATGTCATTGATAATTATGACTGGTCATCGGTCGAAGATGTCAAAATTGACACATTTTACATCTCTAATTGGTTTGATTGTAATGCAAATTGCATATATTGTGTGAATAATTGTATTACGGATAAAAAAATTACGAACGAGGTTCACAAGTCGCCCTGTTACGACGTTTTGCCGTTATTAAAATATTTGAAAAATGAAAATCTAATGGGTGAAAAATTAAAAGTCTTTATAACGGGTGGCGAACCAACCTTGCTCGCTGAAATACCTAAGGTTATTGATTTTTTTAAAGAAAATGATGTAGATTTCTTTTCTGTTTTTTCATCAGGAATTACTTATTTTGAAATTTTTCATAAACTTTTGCAATCAAATATTCGTACTGAACTTATAATTTCGCCCGATTGTGGAAATCCTGATTTGTATCGAAAAATCAAGCGAGTTGACCATTTTTATGACGTTTTTGAAAATATTAAAAAATATGGCGAGAATTGTTCTTCAAAAAACAAAATTATCGTAAAATATATTTTTATAAAAAACGTAAATGACAATAAACAGAGCGTTTTAGAGTTTTTGGATAAATTTGAGGAATATGCTTTTTCAAAACAATACTATGTCCGCTTTGATGTTGATTTTAATTACAAAAACGTTGAAAAATCACCAATTTTAGATTTAATGAAATTCGTTGATGAAGAAGTTCGAAAAAGAAATTTGAATAGGTCATACTCTTTTGCTATCGAACATTTATTGAAAAATTTATAAAATTTTTTGTAATATTGGTGCAAAATCGTTGTAAAATGGCATAAAAAAGCCCCCGCAAGCGAGGGCTTTATATAATTTTTCTAAATTATTTTACTGCTTTCATTACGTCGTTAGTAATGTCTGTTCCTTCTGAGTAAAGAACTACGCTTTTTGCAACAACCAATTTATAGCCATTTGCTCTTGCTTGTTGTGCGATTACTGCTGAGATATTTTTGTCAATCGCTTGCAATTTTTGAGCATATTCTTGGTTCATTTTGTCTTTTTGTGCGTTAAGGCTCTTCGTCAATGAATCTTCAAGTGCTTTTTTCTTCGTTGCATTTGTTTCTGCTTGGAGTTTCTTTTGTGCATCTTGAAGTGATTTTGAGAACAATCTTTCTTGTTCTTGACGTTGTTTTTTCAAGTTTGCAACTTGTTGTGAATTTTCAACAACTCTTGGAACATCAACTACAGCGTATTTGAATGTTGTATTGGAGTTTGTAACTGCTGCTGTTGCAACATTTGCACTGCCGATAGCCAAAACTGCTGCCATTGCTATTGTCATTAATTTAGAAACTTTTTTCATGCTTTCTCTCCTTCAAATCGAATACAAATTTATTATACTACAATGCAGAAAAAATGCATGTTTATTACAAAATATTTCACTTTGTTTACAAAAAATTGGACATAACACTATTTGTGTCAATCTGCGTGGCAGTTATGTCATTCTTATGTTCAAGAATTTGAATAACACTATTTGTGTTTAAGACAGAAAAGGTTGTTGTTTATTCCTTTTTTGATGAAATTGTTTCGCCATTCGAGGTCGTAATTTTCAAAAACATATCTCAAAATAGCGTTGTCAGAGCCATAAAGATAAGGTTTTCCGAACCTTGTCAGTCCGAAGCCTTCAACAATGAAAATTACATCGTAATCAGACTTTTTAAGATTTTCGACAATTTTATCTTCGCCGATTGCATCATAATAGAGTCTGTCCACCATTGGCATAGTCAAATCAACTTTTCTGTTTGTTAAAAAGTTCAATGTCATTCCTTCAGGTAAAACCAATACTTTTTGATTTTCTGTTGTACTTGTTTGAAGATATTTTATTGCATTATTAAAACATTCTGCTTCTCTTTGTGGTAAATAAACTGTTCCTTTTTCTGTTGAAATTTTAGTATCGTTTGTTTGTCTTTGATAAATATCAAACGATAACAAGAAAATTAAGTAACTGCAAAGTAAAAAACTTGTGAATTTTTTTATATCTTCAACGCTGATTTTTGTTTTTTCAGAAAGGAAATTTAATATTAACACTATTAGTGTTAACACTGCGACAGGTGCTGTATAAAGTCCGTAGATTGAGAGAATTAATGACCAAAACATTCTTGTGGTTAGGGCGATTGCAGATAATATTAACACCATTAATGGCAAATTTGATTTTATTGATTTGAATTTCAAAATTAATAACACAAATAGTGTTATTGGGAGTAAACAAGTGTGTAGCCAAACTTTTGTGAAGTTTAATGATATCGCACAAATTAATAAAGATGCCCAAAAAAGTTTTTTCCCTTTTGTTTTTGAGAATAAGCAAAATGAGATTCCAAAAAATATTGAGAAGTATATAATACTTTTTATCCAAAGTGAAATTTTTTCGAGAGAGAACAGACCCCCTGTTTGTTTTATGTGATAAATCATCGAGTCAGTTGAGAAAAACTTTTTCATAAACTCTGTTGCAATGATTATTTCATTAATCGTTAAGCCTTGCAATAAAAGTATTCCGAGCGAAATTGCTGGGGTAATAGTAAACGAAACAAGGTTTATAATATTTTGTTTAATTTTGCATGGTTTCGCCCAAAATGAAACATATATCAGAATTGGTAAAATCAGCCCGAATTCCCCCTTGAAAGTAAATCCAAGTCCTACAAAAAAGTATGCCAATGCGATGAACTGTACTTTTTCTGTTTTGATGTATTTTATTGCCATAAATATTGCCGAAATAGAGGCTGTTACGCCATAGGTAAATCCTGTCGAATATGGCAAAATCATATTGAACAAAGTTCCGTTGAATGCTGATGTTGCAAGCGTTGTAACCGACAATATGAATGATAATTTTTTGTCTAAAAATTCTTGAGACAATAAATATAACGATAACACAAATAGTGTTATATTGATTAATCCGCAAAATTCGAGGGTTTGGATTGTTGCTCCGAAAATCAAGTATGCCAAGGCGTTGAGTTGATATGCAAGCGGAAAATAAATGCAGAGAATATCTTTATAAAGTACGTTTCCCTTTGATACGGCTTCAGGGAAAAGCAGTTCTCTTCCGATATCCGTTAGTAGATTTGCGTAGTGACCTTTGAAAAATAACCAGCCCACAAATGTAATTACAGCGAGCAAAATGCAGTTGCACAAAGTCGTTTTTTCTTTATAAAAATTTTTAATTTTTTCCATGTTTTCCTCTATTTACTGAGTTTATTATATCGGATTTTTAAATTTTATGCACAAAAAAAGAACGGATTTGCTCCGTCCTTTTTTGTATTAAATCGAATTATTTGCTCAGGAGTTGTACTTTTTCTACATCTTGAGGGAATTTACCTTCAGGGATTGTTTTGTAAACTCTGTAATTGATGTCTGCAAAGCAGTTATCAATGTCTTCGATTTCTGCTAATTTTTCTTCGTTAATGCAGCCTGTTTCAATCATATCGGCAATAACTTCGAATCTGTGAACGTGTTCGTTGAAACGTTCTGTTGCGTAGTCTTTTGCTTGCCATGTTGTGATAAGGAACGGCCAGTCTGAAGATTGGAGCAAGAGGTTTTCACGAGCCAATTGAGCCAATGCTCTTTGCATCAATTTATCTTCAGGCATTTTGTCGTAAGCATCTGCGATTGCTGACATTCTCTTTTCGCAACCGTGAATAATTGGCCACATCCATTCTGTGAGGTTGTTGTTCCATACATAGAAGTGTCCGCCTTGTCCCCATGATGATTCTGGGATTTGGATTGCTTCTTTCGGCGGGTGTTTTTCAATGTATTCACCTGCTGTCATCATTTGAACGTCAGGAAGATATTGATTTAACTTTTTGATAACTTGCTTGATGAATTCAACACCTTCGAACCACCAGTGTCCGAACAATTCTGTGTCGAATGATACCATTACAAGACCTTCTTTACCGTTGTGTGAGTTTTTGTAATCGTTCAACAAGTGGTAAATCAAAGTTGTATAGTGGTCTGAGTTCAAGTTGATTTGTGACATTGCAAGTACTGGGTCGTAAAGCATTTTGTCACCTAAACCAGCAGATGCTGAAGTAATTCTCCAGTAGTGCATACCAGATTTATCATCTTTCTTGTGGAATTCACGGTAACAACCGTCTCCAGGGTATCCGTCTGCTGCTGACCAAACTTGGTAGCCTGCTCGTTCGTTTCTGCCCATAACCGCTACTTGTGCATCAGGAAGCCAATAAGCACTATATGTGTCATAGCCTGTTGCTTCTCTTTCTGGGAGCGGAATGTATTCGATGTTTCCGTAAACACCAACTACACGTCTGTTTCCGATTGAGTTACCACCTTCGATAACGTGTGATTCTGTGAAGAAGTATTGAATGTCGTTGTTTTGCAATGTCAATTCAATTGCAGGACGCCATTTCTTTTCTCCATCTTTTCCGATGTATTCGTAACCTTGTCTGTACGCACATTCAGGCAACCAGCAACCTTTTGCCTTTTTGCCAAATAATTTCTTCGTCGTTTGTGAACCAACGCTGAATTGTGCGTTCAAGTTTGCATCTGTTGCCAACAACGGTGAAAATCCGTGTGTTGCACCTGATGTAGTGATTTCAATACAGCCTAAATCTTGGTACTTTTTGAATGCGCCAATTAAATCTTTGCCGTATTTGTTTATAAAACTATCTTTGATGTGTGTAAACCAATCAAAATAATATTTTGCAAGATATTTTAAATGTTGTGAGTTTGCAATGTTCGGGTCGGGATATCTTTCCAAATCCTCTGAAACTTGCTTAATTCTTGAGTCCAAATATTCAATGAAACCTTCTTTTAAGTGTTCATCAATTAATTGTTCGGCCAAAATCGGTGTGATACCGACTGTCAATTTTGCTTTGATACCTTCTTCTTCGTATAATTCAGAAATAGCATTCAAAAGCGGAACATACGTTTCGCACATACATTCATATAAGTTCTCTTCTCCGAAAGGCCACATACCTGCTTTTCTGTAATACGGAAGGTGGCTGTGAAGCATAAATACAAATTGTCCGACTGACATTATAGTCCTCCTAATATTTTTTTCGTTAATGTTAATCTCTATATGAAATGGCTCTCAGCCCTATTGAATTGATTATAGTGTTTTTATAACATAAACAAAAAAAAATTGTCACCCTACCGTACTAATACTATTGTACTATTTACAATGCGCAACATTAGTGATATCAACGCTTTACGAATTTTAAATTCTTTGTTATAATACTTAACATATAAAATATATCGTTTATAAATAACACAAATAGTGTTATTTTGCGAAAATAGGGCGTTTCTGTGAGTGATTTTTTTCACGAAAAGGCATGCCCGACACAAAAAATTTTTGAACATTGACACTTTGAATATTTTTATGGGGACGCTATGGATTTGACGGGGCGATTGAGGTAACCGTGCTGCGGGTTCCGGCGCTGTTCCGGATTATCAACGAGCAAACGATTTACATGCTAACAATGTAATCAAAGCAGACTTCTCAAGAGTTAGAACTCTTGCTGCTTAGTATTTAAGCAGGTCACTTCTGTACGACCAACTTGCCGTTGTGCAGGGGAAATTATGCAAGTTGCGGTGTATGACGGTTGTAAATACATCTAAGATTACAACCAAACTCGGCAGAGTCTAATGTGCTTTATCGGTATGTAGGGAATTGGTTCGTGCCACAATATCGACAAGAATAACAGACCTACACTCGTAGATGTACGTTTATTTCCGTTTCGGACGTGAGTTCGATTCTCACCGTCTCCACCATTTTATAAAAAGACTTCTTCGGAAGTCTTTTTTTTTGTGCAATATTGTTTGTTTTGGGTCGAAAATGGCGGAGCGTCTCAAATCGAGCGGTAATTTTTGTTGAAAATCACCGCCGATTAGGTCTAAAAGCCCATGTGTCGGAGTAAAACTCGGGCTTCATACCCTCGCAAACTCCGACATCATCACCGTCTCCACCATTTTT
>SAMEA104315430__coassemble_835_pt1 | contig 11544 bp, 12 predicted proteins | sample SAMEA104315430__metabat2_low_PE_035 | metagenome-assembled genome bin SAMEA104315430 (sample SAMEA104315430) | gut metagenome | biome: Monkey gut; feature: monkey-associated habitat; material: faeces | place: China | collected 2013
TCTTTGCGAACGAAGTGAAGCAATCCAGTCTATCGAAGCCATCAGATGAATGTGTGCATTCTGGACTGCCACGAAAATCAGAGATTTTCTCGCAGTGACAGTGAATGAGACAATTTCAGACAGTAATTGTCTTTGCAAACGAAGTGAAGCAATTTAGCGTATATCGAACAGAGTGGATCCCTCATTACGTTCTTTTCGGGCAAACAAATAGTAGTAAACGCAAAACAATTATTTATTTTCTTTTTGGGAGTCTTTTTCTTCTTGTAATTTTTTGCGTTTTCTTCTTCTCATCAAGTCCGTAAACGCTTCAAGTCTTGTGATATAGCCTGCTTTACCAGTTTGTTCGTCCATAATCAAGGTCAAAATCGGGATTTCGCAGTTTTCTCTCATTTTTGGGAAAATATTTTGCGTAACGATTTCGGGCATGCAGGTGAACGGGCTGACGTGGATAATGCCGTCAATTCCTCTTTGGTCTGCAAATGCAACGTCGCTGATTGATTCTAACGAGTCACCGCCGATATCTCTCATCAAATATGGTCTTGCAAGTCTAAATGCTCTTTCCAAGTGTGTTTCGCCTTTTTTAAACCATTTTGGAATGATTGCATCTTTCAAAAAACTTGAAACAGTAAGGCTTGTTCTTGTTTGAACGCCCATTCTGCCGAGTTCACGGTTAATATTTTGGTTAGAAAACGGATCGAGAACGATGAAAATTTCACCCGTAATATCAACATGCAAAACGTCACGTTTTTCGTCAATCGGGGTTTCTTTAATCATTCTGATTGTTTCTTTTTCGGCATTTTTCAATTCTTTCATCGAAAGTGCTTTATCAAAAAGTTCGAGTCCCTTATTGTACGCCTTTTCAGCAGTTCCGAAGGTGATTTCTCTTGCTCTGTAATAAGAAAGCACAGATGCAACTCTATCTAACGCAAAAACAAATCTTACTGCTGTATAAATTGCATCAATTCTCTGAAAAATTGTTGAGTGCGGATTTGCTTGTTTTAGGTAGTTATACATACCCTTAAAGCCGTCATATAGTGACAATTCGAGGTATCTGTTTTTATAGCCCAAATCATTCAAAACATTTTCGATACATTGACCATATTCACCCAAACGGCAAATCCCTGGAGAAGTAATCATTGAAACGTAATCCGCTCCACCCTCTAACGCTTCGATAAAGTTACCCAAAATCAATTTATAGGGCAAACAAATTGCTTCGGGGGCATATTTTACCCCAAGTGATAAAGTTCTTTTATTTGTGTAAGGCGGAACAAATGCGATGACACCCAATTTTCTGAGTGCAGCACGCCATGCGTATGACACTGTTCCCATGTGAGGAAATGCAATTTTTAATTTTTTTTGGGGCATCTTTTTTCTTCTTACACTAAATTTCTAAAACGTAACCGCCGTTATCAGCGTTAAACAATACATCTTCGTTGATTTTTTGTCTTAAATTTTTGATGTACTTATAAACATAATCTCTCGGCAAATCTAAAAGAGCAGCCATATCTTTTGCGTAAACGATTGTTCCTTTGTTTTTAACGAGGTAGTCAAAAATCATTTGTTCTCTTGGAATAAGAGGTTTTTTGAAAGTAATGTTTTCAACAGTGACCGTCGGTTTTTCATCGGTTGCTTTAACTTCTTTAACCGCTTTGACTTCTTTTACTGCCTTAACAGGCTTTTCAGCCTTAACTGGTTTTGCAGTTTCAACTTCTTTAGTTACTTTTTTAACAGGTTTTGTTTCTTTTTTTGCTTTTGCTTCTTTGTTTTCAAACATAGAGTGCAAAGTCAATGTTTCCAATTTTTCTGTATGAACTGTATAATCAGGAGTTGCAGACATTGAATGCAAAGAAGTTGTCATTACCTTATCAATCATGTCATTGGTATGTTTTTCACCTTGAATAACTTTGCCTAACCTTGCTGCATATTCTTCAAGCGTAATTTTTTCAAGAGAACTTCTCCACTGACGGATTTCTTCTTTAGTAAGGTATTCTTGCATTCCGACTCTCCTTGACTATATATTTTTGTCTTTTTAACCATTCTTACCGAAGAAACTTTTTGTTTCTTCCAACATTCTTATCGTATCATAATAAATTTTGAAAATCTCAAAATATTTAGTATCGTAAATTTTTTTTTAAATATTTTACATTTGAAACAAACCCCTTTACAAGAATAATTTTTGCGGTATTTTACTCTTTCATCGATTTTATGGTATTTTTAATAACGAAAAGCATATTTTTAAGGAGTAAAAATGGAAGCACAACAGAACAAATGCTTAAAATTCGTAGCGTTATTGTTTACAATCATTTCAATTTTTTATGTTTTTTACGCATCTTGTTCACAAAGAGTTCTCTATCTCGATGGTTCATATTATCTTATTTTATTTCTTAATAAATTGGCTGACGATGTTTTTTCGCTAACCGTATATTTAGAACGCCCTCGGGTTATAGTTTATTACCTCGAACATCTTCCGATGGATATCGTAGGGTACTTTTTCAGAGGATTAACGGATAAAATTACCTACGCAACCATTTTTTCTTTTACAGTTTTTACCTTGCCAATATTAGGTTTGTGGTGGAACTATGAACTGACAAAACGGACAAAGCAGTACGCAGTCTTGTTTTGGAGCGTTTTTACTTACGCTGCAATGATTTTGCTTTATCAGATTTTTTCTGTGGTTGAAACAACTATGGGGCTTCCTTTTCAGTTCGTTTTGCTAAACTATTTGCTTGGAAAAATTAATTACACGAAATGGGACAAAATCGGAATATTTTTCTTAATAATTCTTATGTTCGGTGTTTATGAACATACTCTTTTTCTTGGTGTGATTATGTTTGCGACAATGTTTACCTGTTTGTATGATGAAGAAAATCCCGACAACATTTTGACCAAAATAGCAATAGGGGCAGGCTCTCTTGCCGCTTCTACATACACTTTCTTCTTTATTGTATTATCCCAAGCTGAACAGTCAAATTTTCAAAGATTTCTTGGGGAAAGTTTAGATTTCTTGCCTCTTTGGAACAAATTGAGTTTTTTAATTACCGTAGTTACGATTTTCTTTCTTGTGGCAATTTATGTTTTCAGAAAAAACAAACCACTGACAACCACCTTTGTCACAGTACTTTCAGTTATATACGTCGGTTTGTTTTTGCACATGGCAAACCATATTTCACTATATCTTAATCCTATTTATGACCAACATACACGAAGTGTCCCTGTGTGGGCAGTACCGTTGATTTTTGCAGGAATTTTTATCGCAAGATTGAAAAAAATTCCAGAAAGTAAATCTCTTTTTGAAAAATTATCAATTCCTGTTTTGCTTTGTGGCATAACGCTTACCGCTTGGCAAATCGTCACGACATTTTATTGGAACGAAAATGTCGGCTATATGAAAGAGTGTATTAAAAATTGCGGAAAACCACTCTATTTGTCGTCTATGGACAAAGATAAAGAAATTTCTTCTTTCTTTAACCCAATGTTGAGAAGGTATATTTGGAACGCAAATTTCATCAGCACGGCGCTTGCTCTTGAGCCAGAACATGAAATTAAAACAATGATTTTGCACTATGATGAGCCGTACCCCGATAAAAGCAATCCGACCAAACGTGAACAGCAGTTTGTTGATCTTGAAAAAGGGGTAATGGGTCTGCCTTATGACGGCGTTATTGATGTAAAAAATAAATTCTGGGATTTATCAATCCCTGCACAGGCTTTGGATAAATATAATAAGGCGCATTCAATTAAAACGCTCGAAAATGAATACAAGGACGATATTCAAGTCGTCGTTGAACGTAGGAAAAAAAGAAAATAAAATTAAAGACCTTTGAAGTTCATCAAAGGTCTTTTTAATTTATATGTTGTTCGTTTTACGAAAATTATTTTACGATGTCTTTTTTCGTGATTTTACCCGTTTCAGGGTCAATCATAAATCTTCTTCCGTAAAAATCTGATGCGGAAATTTGTCCATCTACTACGCTCATTTGCTCAAACGGAAAAACTTGCTTCATTTCAGGAAAAGCCTCTTTTATAGGCTGAACTTGCCATTTGATAATACCGTATGACGCATAACAATAAATGTTATCAAGAGTATTATCGTTGTTCGGAATTGCAAGCAAAACAACAATATCATCGCCAACAGTTTTAAATTGTCTGATGTCGTGGTCAAATTTGATTTCTTTTCCGTTTAAAACCAAAATATTTTTATTAATTTGAATATTTAAATCCATTTCAAACCTCACATTCATCGATAATTATAACATTTATTACTCGAAAATCAACTCATCGTTTTATAAAAAAACCGAGGATTTTATCCCTCGGTTTTAATATCTTTTTTGGTGGGCAAATCCCTTTCGTTACCGAATTCGCCGACCCTTTGTCCCATAAGGTCAAACTGGACGCCTCCGCCTTTGCCCCAGCCCTCAAGAGGGTTGCATAAGCCTGTTCGCATGTGCGTTCCCTTGGGAAGTGTTACATCGCACATCATTGCAGGTTTTTGCGGAAGTGCAAATTTATCTTGGATTTCTTCTGGTGTCAAACCTTCAATATCTGACTGTTTCATTACCCAGCCACCGTACATACCTGAATTTACGCCATCATATACACGGCAGAATTTAGTGTCCTCTTGCAATTCAATCTCTTGAACTTTAGATTTCGGCAAATAAGGCGGATTATCGTAACCCATTTCCTCTTGCCACCATTTATTCGTTTCATCGCCCGTTGTTTCTTTAACAACTGTGCAATTTATACCTTCTGTGTATTTTACGCCATCTGCTTTTTCGGCAGGTTTGCTAAAATTAATTCCCGCCATAGCCAAAGAACGTGCAGCATTCGAATATGTACTCGAATATGCTTCTGTATGTTGCTTCTGTTCGGGTGCTTGCTTTGTTTCAGCCTTTTTGGGTGCTTGTGTAGCACGAGCCGTAACTAATGCTGAAACCGAAGTAATCGTCGTGTTCATTTGATCTAAAACCCTTCAATAGTTCTCACATGCTTTTTATCGACATTTATCAAAATTTCTTTAATAATTTTTTGAATTTTGTTTGCGTTGTTAAGTTTTGTAAACCTTGAAAAACATGAATATGGCTGGAAATGTAAGATTTTTGCGAAGAAAAAGTGTAAAAATTGAGGGTGACAAAATTAAAATTTTAACTTGCCACCCTGTTATAAAAAGTGTTTTTAATTTACATAAAAAACGACAATAAGAAATGTCTGATAATGCCACCGTACAATGCGATTAAGAACATTGACAAGAGTAAGCAAGGACCGAATGGCCAGTACGTTGGATTTTCTTTCAGGCTTTCATTTGTGACGATAAGTTTGCAGAAATAAATTCCCGAAACGCAAAGCAGTGCAAGGAAAACGTACTGCAAAATTGAATTTGCCGAACTCAAAAGAGGCAACTTGTACAAGATGAATACGAAGAAGAAAATTCCGCCTGTAACTAAGACTTTGTAGTGCTTGTTGACGTATAATTTTTTGATAAATGATGGGATTACAAAAATAACTTGCAAAATAACGGCAAGAATGAGAGCGACGACGAACCATTTTACGCCGAGCAAAGCGCCCATTGACGCTGCAATGTAGGTGTCACCTGTGCCAAAGGCTCTTTTTCTGACCATAAGCCAGCCGATGCCTGATAAAAGTTCCATTGACAACGCACCGACAACAAGTCCGATAAGAGGGGGTAAAAAATTTCCGCCAAGTGCAAAGGTTTGGAACAACAAAATAACGACTGCAAGCGAAATTGTATGCACATCAAAGACCACTTTTTCCTTGATATCAGTGATTGCAATGACCATTGAAAGTGAAAAAATTACAAGGAAGAATGGGAGCAAAATCAAATTTTGCCACTGAATTACAGGCTCAAGCAAGGTATGTGCAAAGTGATTGTAAAACCACAAAAAGCCACAGCCTGTAAGAAATTCGACTATCGGGTATTGTTTGCTAATCGGATTTTTGCAATTTCTGCATTTTCCGCCCAAAATCAACCACGATAGGACAGGAATATTATCGTAGGGCTTAATTTTGTATCCACATTTCGGGCATTTTGATGGTGGAAGAACGATTGATTCGCCCGTAAATGCTCTTAATGCAACGACATTCAAGAAACTGCCGATACAAGTTCCCACAATAAAAATAAATAATCCGTAAAAATTATATAGTTGTTCCGACATCTTCTTGTCCTTCGTTAATTATTTCAAAAAGTTCTTTCAATGCTTTTTTTATTCTTCTTGAGACCTGCATTTGCGAAATGCCTAATTTTTCGGCAATTTTCGTTTGGCTGATATCTTGAAAGAAGTTGAGGTCGATGACCTCTCTGAGTTGGGGGGGCAATTTTTCGAGGGCTTCTTTGAGCATAATTTTATTTTCTTGATATTCAGCAAGCGAACTATAATTTTCGTTTGGAATTTTCTCTGAAAGTGCCTGACCGTCTGAATCTGTGTAGGATAAAATTTGGTCTAAAGACATAACGTGTCTTCGTCTTTCGACGTCCATAACCTCACGAATTTTGCCGACTGGAGTTTTGAGTTCGTCGGCGATTTCACGCTCTGAAGGGAAATTTCCGTCAGAGTCTTTAAATTCGTTCATCATTTTATTGACACGATATGCAAGTTCGTAAATTTCTCTTGGCGCTTTGATAATCGAGGCTTTGTCTCTTAGATAATGTCTGATTTCGCCCGTGATGAAATAGGTTGCGTAAGTTTTGAAATTCGTACTTACCGAAAAATCGAACATTTTGACAGCCTTAATCAAACCCAAAATACCGACCTGCAAAATATCTTCAGTTGGGTCGGTGCTTCGGCGTGCAAGATGGGAAGCAATCTTCCTTACAAGGGGGACTGCTTCCGTAATAATCTCATTTTGAAGATTTTTTATATCTTTAGGATTATCCGTCTGTTTTAACTCTTTCAGATATTCCTTGATTTTTTCGTAATCTGTATCTTGCTCAGCCATTGTGTTTCTCAAATTCTATGACGATTATATCATATTTGAGAAAATATTGTTTTTTTGTTACGGAATTAATTCAAAACGATGAGGAATGAGTTCGTCAACTGTAAATTCAGCAGGTTTGCCGTCTTTATCTTCGACAATAACCTTCATACCTTGACCTTGTTCAAATTCGCAGAACCATTGACGGCAAGCGCCACAAGGCCAGCATAATTTTGTATTTGGAGAATAAATTGCAACCTTCATCAATCTGCTTTTTTCACCCAAAGCGATTGCTGATGAAATAGCGTTTCTTTCAGCGCAAATACCAACTGTGTAACTTCCGTTTTCAACGTTACAACCAACGTAAACATTGCCGTTTTCGTATTCGATTGCTGCGCCTACGTTAAATTTTGAATAAGGACAGTATGCGTTTTTTGCTGCTTCTGCTGCTTTTTTTAACAATTCTTCGTTTGTCATAAGACCTCCACACAACTTTTGTTAACTCTCTCCGACCACGAGTCGGGAAAACATTATAACACAAAATTTTAAAATCATTCATATACAGGATATAAATTTTTTTATAAATAAGGATAATTATTTGTGTAATAATTAAACGGGGACATGCCCTTTTTGGGGAAGAAGTTAACAGATAAATTATTTTGGTAACATTTGTTAACATTTGTGACTTAAAGTATTACAATATAGTATTATTTTAATAACAGAATGGAAAAATAGAGGCTTAAGGTGGCGGAAAAATTAATCATATCAGGGGGACAACAGTTAAATGGCACAGTTTCAATCAGCGGTGCGAAAAACGCTGTTTTGAAATTAATGGCTGCAACACTCCTTGCGAAAGATGTCACTAAAATTTATAACGTTCCTGAATTGACAGACGTAACGATTATGCTTAGTGTAATTGGTGGTTTGGGCGCAAAAACATCTTATGATAAAGTTGAAAAAAGTGTTACGATTGATACAAGAGAATTAACGAGCATCGTAGCGGGATATGAATTTGTAAGCCGAATGAGGGCGTCATTTATCGTTTTGGGTGCATTGGTCGGAAGATGTAAAGAAGCAATCGTTGCACTTCCTGGGGGTTGTGCTATCGGCGAAAGACGAGTTGATTTCCACATCAGAGGACTGGAAAGTCTCGGTGCTACAATTAAAATCGAAAATGGATATGTTCACGCTCACGCTCAAAAATTGGTAGGAACGGACATTTATTTGGACATTCCGTCAGTTGGTGCAACGGAAAACTTAATGTTGGCGGCTGTTTTGGCAGAAGGTTCAACAAGAATTCAAAACGCTGCACAAGAACCTGAAATCGTTGATTTGGCAAACTTCCTCAACGCAATGGGGGCAGACGTTAACGGAGCAGGAACTTCTGAAATTGTAATTAATGGTGTCAAGGAAGAACAACTTCACGGGGTTGAATACACAACAATTCCAGACAGAATTGAAGCAGGTACTTATATGGCTGCAATCATTGCAACCAAAGGAAAAGGTATCATTAAGGATATCAATCCTTCGCACTTGACTTTCTATACTTCAAAACTTACACAAATGGGTGCAAAGATTAAATTGATTGAGCCAACGGCATTTGAAGTAAGTTGTAATCAAAGATTGAAAGCGTTGAACATTGTAACGCAACCTTACCCTGGATTTCCGACTGACTTGCAATCGTTGGGAATGGCTTTGTTGACAGTCGCAGACGGCGTCAGCATTATTACGGAAAGCCTTTACGAAAACAGATTTATGCAAGTTCCGGAACTCAGAAAAATGGGTGCTGATATCCACCAAGAAAGAAACCACGCCTTGATTAAAGGTGTTGAAAGACTTTCAGGCGCAAACCTCAGAGCGAGCGACCTCAGAGCAGGTGCTGCCTTGGTAATTGCTGCATTGATGGCAGATGGATATAGCACGATTGACGAATTGCATCACATTGACAGAGGTTATGAACTTTTAGTTCCGAAATTAAGAGCATTGGGTGCAAATATTGAAAGAGTTGACGGCGAACAAGACATCGTCGCTGACAAAGTTAGAGGAAACCTTAATGGAACAACCAAAGTATAAAAGGTGGTATGACCACGATCCTGTGCTTTTGCAGGTTATAAACATTTTGAAAGATTATCAGACGGAATTGCGTGCGCAAGCGGAAGTTTTTCTGTTGAAGATTGAAGAAAGAGTTTCGAAAGAAACTATCGAAAAATTTTATGAAATGGTCAAACCAGCAGACGGAAACCGTTGGTATGACAAAGACCCAGTTATTTCAAAAACGGTTGAACTTTTGAGAGTCGTCCCGCCTGACGTCCAAAAAGCGGCTGCGGAACACTTCTTAAAAACCTTGAGAGACTTGGGCATTGACCCTGAAAAGGCTAAGGAAGAACAAAATAATACAGAAGAAAAATAATTTGTAAAAAAGACCTCAAAAGGGTCTTTTTTGTTGAAAAAAATTGTTTATGGTAAGATGAAAACCGTATGGAAGTATGTTTATCGATATTAAATAAAATAGATTCATTCCTTTGGGGCGCACCGCTGATTGTATTGTTGATTGGCACGGGGATTTATTTGACGCTCCGATTGGGATTTTTGCAAGTTTTTAAATTGCCACTTGCGTTAAAATTGATTTTCAAGGCTGAAAACAAGGGCAAGGGTGAAGTTTCGAGTTTTAAATCACTTTGTGTGGCACTTGCTGCAACGGTTGGAACGGGAAATATCGTTGGTGTTGCGACTGCTGTCAAAATGGGTGGTCCGGGGGCATTGTTTTGGATGTGGGTTGCGGCATTTTTCGGAATGGCAACGAAGTATGCCGAAGGCTTGCTTGCGATAAAATACCGTTCTGTTGATAAGAACCGCAACATTTCTGGCGGTCCGATGTATTACATCAGAAAAGGTATGGGCGAAAAATACAAACCTTTGGCAATATTTTTTGCTTTTGCAACAATGCTTGTAGCGTTTTTCGGGATTGGAACTTTTCCGCAAGTTAACGCAATTATCGATAGCGTAAACATTTCATTCGGCGTACCGAAATTGGCGACAAATATTGTGTTGACAGTGATTGTTGGCTCAATTATTTTTGGCGGATTGAAAAATATTGCAAAAGTTACATCGAAATTGATACCGTTTATGGCAATTTTTTATATTGGCATATCGTTTGTAATTATTTGTATGAATATAACGTCTGTACCTGACGCAATCAGATTGATTGTTAAAGATGCGTTTACGGGAAGTGCCGCAGTTGGTGGATTTGCAGGCTCAACAATTATGATGGCAATGCAAAGTGGTGTTGCAAGAGGAATTTTCTCAAACGAAGCAGGTTTGGGTTCAGCACCGATTGCAGCAGCAGCGGCAAAAACTCACTATCCGTCAGAACAAGGCTTAATATCAATGACGGGAACGTTTATCGATACAATTATTGTTTGTTCGATGACGGGATTAGTTTTGGTCTTGACGGGAGTTTGGTCAGGCGAATATAGTGGTGCTGCAATGACTTCGGCTGCATTTGCACAAGGTTTTGGAAATATCGGAAGCATTTTGTTGACGTTGTCACTTGTGCTTTTTGCTTTTACAACGATTTTGGGTTGGAATTATTACGGCGAAAGGGCTTGCGTGTATTTGTTTGGAGTTAAAGGAATTACTCCGTATCGGGTGATATTCATTGCGATGATTGCACTTGGCGTGTTCTTGAAATTAGATATCATTTGGATTTTGGCTGATATTGTAAATGGCTTGATGGCGATACCGAATTTGATTGCATTAGTGGCACTTTCGGGCGTCGTTGTTGAGGAAACGAAATTATACCTTAATCTAAAATTAGCAGAAAAAAGTTAGAGGCTTGTTATGAAATGTATATTATGTAACCATGAAAACCCTGATAATGAGACAATTTGCCAATATTGTGGTAGTCAGTTGAAACCATTAAGGGCAACTTTTTTTACAGTTTTGATTGTTTTACTATATGTTTTGTCGGCGCTTGGGTTGAGGGATTTTGCGAAAGAGCATGTTTTTGCTTATTTTGTATTTCTTTGCTTCACGGTGATTTTTTCGATAATTCATGTGGGAATTTCTTGTGTTCAAGCGTATAAGAGCCAAAAAATCCGTAAGAAAAATAATATCGATATAAAATCTTTGTTGGCTACTGCAAAAGAACGCAATATCATGGAAACATTTGACGAAATTCCGCTCGTTTTGGTAAAAGCAGGCTCAAAAAATGTTCCTTGTAACTTGGTGGTCGAGGGGGATAATTATTTGATAAAAACAAATGACGCTCAAAATGCTGAAAATGCGAGTCCAATGGCGATTTCGGATATTTCAAAAGTTCAAGTCGGCAGAGTTTTTAAGTTGAAAAATAAAAAGTTTTATCAAATAACGTTTGTGCTTGTTGATGAGACGGAATGTAAGTTTTTGGCAGATGAAGAATCGGCATTTTTGTTGAATTTCTTTGTGGAAAAATTTAATATTATTGTTGAAAAATTGACCGAAGAAAAATAGTCGGTAACGTGCTTATAATGCACGGGCAACAAGTTGCCTTTCAGTCTGCGCCTGATGAAATGTTCAGGCGGTCATTGTCATTGCGAGAAAATCTCTGATTTTCGTGGCAATCCAGAATTTATTGCA
>SAMEA104315430__coassemble_857_pt1 | contig 11278 bp, 9 predicted proteins | sample SAMEA104315430__metabat2_low_PE_035 | metagenome-assembled genome bin SAMEA104315430 (sample SAMEA104315430) | gut metagenome | biome: Monkey gut; feature: monkey-associated habitat; material: faeces | place: China | collected 2013
TTTTTCAATTAACTCGTGATTGCAACGAGGTTTGTAATAATATCCGTCAACCGCCGATTTTGAGGCAATTTTGACAATATTTTTATAGCCTTGATTGTTTTTTGCAAGCAAAACAAGGTGATAGAGTCTGTTTTGCCCTGGTTTTTTTTCTGTAATGTCGCCGTGATAAACGTAAACTTCAATCCCGATAATTGGCTTGATTCCCGCTTCATTTGCGGTTTTGTAAAGTTCAATCGCTCCATGCATAACGCCGTGGTCAGTCACCGCAACGGCAGGCCAACCTTGATCTTTGCAAAAAGATACCAATTTTTTTATTTTGATAGCACCGTCCAACAAACTGTATTCCGTGTGCAAATGCAATGGAACGTATGACATTTCAATTCCTTTCGACATGGATATTTTACAACAAACAAAGCATGCCCGTCACGAAATCTGCTTTGTTTTTAATGTCGAGAATTTTGTTGTAAAAAAAGGCTCTCTCTGAAGAAAGAGCCTTTGCCTATTAAGAATTTTTTACAAACAATTATTTTTGTTCGTTTTCTTTTTCTTGTTCGCTTTTTTCGACAAGTTTGTTCAATCTATTGCAGAACGCTTCTGCCGTCAAGGGTTTGCCCGTAATTTCGATGAGGTTTTCGTCATCGGTTTTCGAGCCACCGTATTGGAACAAGTTGTTGTTCAAATATTCTGCCGTACCTTTATTTTCGGTCAATTTACCACCAAATTTTTCGGTCAATGCTTCATACAACTGAGCCTTGATAAGAGAAGCACGGAAGTAGTTTTGGTAATATCCAGGGTGTGAGAGGAAGTGAGGAATTGTTGCCCATTCGTTAGTCGGGGTATCTTGTTCGCTTCTTCCTTTGTATTTTACGCCCATATCGTGCCATAAAGCCTTCAAATCTTGGTCGGGGTTTTCGTACATTTGTCGTTCAAAATCGATAATTGCCATACTTGCGCCGACAAATTTCGATTCTTCCTTGCCCAAAGAATTTTCGAATTTTGCATTGACTTCGGGAGAAACGAGATCTTTTGCAAGTCCCTCTGTTCTAATCATATCGCCCATCATCATCGCAACGGCTTCTGTCATTGTGCTTGTTGTATCTTGTTCAAGGTAGGGCAAATTTGCGTCTGTTTCGACTGTGAACACAGAGTGTCCAAGTTCGTGCATCAACGTATCAACGCTCGAAACATTGTTTGTCAAGTTTGCCAAAATTCTTGCGTCAGAGCCTGGGGTAATCGGGAAAGAAAATCCGTGTGTATTTTTATTTTCTCTTGGAAATAAGTCAAGGACAATCGGCATTTCATCAATGTTGTAGCCCATTCCCTCGTAAGCCTTTTTAGAAATTTCAACGACTTGTTCTTTCGTTTTGAGAGCGTCATTGACGGCTTTTTCAGGGTCTTCACCACAAATAAGTCCGTAGTGATAACTTCTTAAATCTTCTGGCGCAATTCCGAATGCTTTTGACAAATCTGCTTTCGTTTCAGCCATAACTTTTTCGTTTGAAGTTTTTGTTTGTTCTGCAACATCGGATAAAAGTTTGTCGAGTTCTTCGGGTTTGATGTCATAATCTTCCGAAATTTTCATATCGAAATAATTGTCATAGCCTTTTTTCTTCGCAAAATCGTTTCTCATTTTAACGAGTTCAACAAGGTCGTCTGCAATTAAATCACCTGAGGCAATTTTTGCATCTGCGGCTTTCTTTCTAACTTCTGGGTTAGTTTCCGTTTCCATAATTTTTTGGATTTGCGCTTTTGAAACAGGTTTGCCATCGATTTGCATTTGGAAAGAATTTAACTTTTGAGAAATTTCGTTTTCCTTTTTATTCATTGCTTCAAGGTCTGTTTTGTATTCAATTCCGTCGCCGAAGGCGCTTGTCAAAACTCGAAGTTGTTTTTGCAATTTTTCGTCTTTAACTCCGCCTGCTTCGTTGATTTCCTTGAGTTTTGCATAAGTTTCTGGGTCGTCATAAAAATTGTTGACTTTATCTTGTGCAACATTCATTTTGTCCATATTTTCTTCGGTACTGTTGATGTAAAAATCCCAGCCGGCTTCTTCTGAACCTGAGAGAACTTCTTGCATTTTTGGAGAAATTGTTTCTCTCAATTCGACAAATTTGTCGTCGTTTGTCTTTGCTGGAGAAGTTTTTGTTGAAAATTCAACACTGTCTGCTGGCATGGGTTTCGTTTTTGGAAAATTATCCGCAACTTTTTTAAGGTTATTAACAACCGAAGATTGAATGATATTACCGATTTTCATCTTAAATCCTTCCTTACACAAAATATTTTTTGTGATTAAAATTTTTTCTTTATTTTAGCAATTTTATTCGTTTTTGTAAATTGCAAAAAATGGTGATGTCTGCCTAAAACTTACTGTTTTTGCGTATTTTTGTGATTGTAAAGTTATTCGGCTTTGACTCTTTTCTGTCTGATGAGGCATGCTATTTCGCCACTGCTTTCTATTTTTATTTCTTCGACAAGAGTCATTGTTTCTTCATCGAAATCAGCCGAAACGATTACTTTTTCGCCATATTTTACCTGTTGTTTGTATTGTATTTCGAGTTCTGAAATTCTTGTCGAAACAAGCATTTCGAATGGCAAAACTTCATCTGCCCAAGTCAAATATACCGCATTGTTGACGTGACAATTTACGTCAAGATTGTTGTATTCTGCGACAAATTCTTTCTGAAAATCAACTTTTTTCAATGCAGGAATTTTTGGGAAAGTCGAACGAAGTTCATCTCGATTTATGTTTGGAAAGCCCTCAAAGACTTCAGCGGGTGGGATAATTTTTCCCGTTGCTAAGTCTGCTAATGCCCAAGAACTTGTTGCTTCTCCGATTTTGTCGTTATTAGCATTAAAAATATCAAAATCACGAATGAATGTAATTCTCAAAATACCTTTTGATTGCGATTCGAGGGTGATTTTGCCACAATTTTTTATTGTGTCAAAAATTTTGATATGATATTTTGTCAAAAACCAGCCGATATTTTTATCTTGAATTTTAGAATAACCTACTCCAATAAGTTCTGCATCTTCCGCTGCAATGTCCTGTAAAAAATTCAACAAAACCGATTCTTTAAGTCTGTTTTTGCAATCTGCTTCGTGAAATTTTATCTCGTAAGTCTTTCTTTTCATTCATAAATCTCCTTTGCAATTTTGTTTTAAGTATAACATATCTTAAAAAAAATCATCTTTTTACGTTAAATCCGCTTAACATCTTTGTTAAATTTTGAATAATGGGTTAGAATATAGACGGATTAATGTAAATTATCGGAGCAATTTAATAAAATGAAAAAGAGAACATTATTGTTATTAGCATCGGCAGTCCTTGTGACGGGCATGTTTGCTGACGAATCGACGGTTCAGGCTCGTACAGTGTATGGCACAAACGGTGCAATTATAAGACAGTTGCCGAGAACTAACACAGATGCCTTGAAACAAATTATGTCAAAATATTCAACTCCGGATAAAAGATTTGACAGACAGGCAGCGATTTTTGACTATTATGACAGAAATCACAGATACATTGAAGCAGATATGGCTTTCAATGAATTTATCGGTATGATTAAAGATTTGGACGGCAAAGCGAGAGAAAAAGAAATCACAAAATGGACTCCGTTCATTGAAGAAGGTATCAACGACCAGCCTAACAACGCAAGACGTCATTACCAAAAATCGGTTTGGGAAAGAAATTTTGGCTCGAATGAAAAAGCCTTTGAGTCAATTAAACATGCTGTTGCTCTCGATTTTCAAAATATTAACTATCGATATGAATATGCGCAATTTGCTCTCGATCGTAATGATTATGACAAGGCAATCGAAATTTATACAGCCTTGAAAAAAGGTTATCCTCACGATGTTGATTACAGAATTGCTCTTGCAAAAGCATATTCTCAAGCAGGTCAATACGACAAGGCTATTCATGAATACCGTGTCGCATCTGCATTTGAACCTGGAAATAATGAAACAGTTATCGCTCTTAACGAAGCGGTTAATGCTTATTACTCCGAAATGGGCGGTCAAAATTTCTATGACCCGATGACGAATGTCGCTTACTCAAGAGGCGGAAATGCAAATGTATCTCAAACTACTCAAAGTTATGAACAAAGAGGCACAAGACAGGTTTCTCCGACAATGATGGCGCTTTCTTCAACTGGTTCAAAAACTATTGAACAAGAAGTTGACGAAAATCAACCTTCTCAAAGCAAATACGCTCCTGTTGACAATCGCCAAATGGTCAATGCTTCAAACCGTGGCGGAAAGAAAATGCCCAACGTTAAAGAAGCAACTCAAAGAAGAAATCTTCAATATTCTCACTCCGATAACACGGGCAATTACAGACCTCAACCCGCTCCGAGAACGAATAGTAACAAGAGAATTTTGGTCACTTACGTCAACGGACGTCGTGTTGTCAGAATTGTTAACGTAAATACTGAAAATGATTCGATGAATGCAGTTCAAAATGCATCTGCAACATTCGAAAATCAACTCGAAAATTCAAATTCTTCATACGAAGAACAAGATTTGAGACAAAGACAACAGTCTAATAAAATAGACTTTGCACCTTCTGAAACTCAATACACGCAACCGTCTGCACCGTCTCAAACATCTTCTCAAACAACTTCAAAATATCAAACCACCGACACAACTCCAAAATCAGGTGAAATCGGTACAAGAACTACAATCGAAGGTGATCCGAGTGTTAAATCATTAACAAATTCGCAAAATCGCAGACCCGTTATGTATGTTTCATACCAAAACGGTAAGCGTGTAATCAAAATGGTTAACCCGAATTCAACGGCGTTAGGCTCATCGTCATCGCCTGTTGCAAATACTCAACCTTCGCAAACAGTTTCTTCAACTCAAACTCAAAAAGTTGAAAAACAAAAAGAAAAGAAAGTTAAACAAGATAAGAAACAAAAGAACAATAAGTCCTCAAAGGCAGACAACAAGCCGATAACGAGTTCACAAGAAAATACAGATATGTATATCAGAGCGAATGAATTATTGACTCAAGAGGATTACAGAGGAACAATTCAGGTTCTCGAGGGTGTAAATCCGCCGACATTGCGTTCTTTGACGATTATTGCATCTTGTTATAGTGCGCTCGGTCAACCTCAAACCGCTATTGAATATTACAACAGAGCGGATTCGATGTCGCCGAATAACACGCAAATCCTCTACTCGCTTGCATATTTGTATTATACAAAGGGAGATATTCAACAAGCGAAAAAATATGTTGACGCTGCTATTGCCGCTGATCCGCAAAACGCAAATGCTCAACAGTTGAAACAACATCTTTCGCTCCAAGATAGCAACGAGGTTATGAATCAGGCTGTAACTTACATGAATCAAGGTGAATATGCTAATGCGAAAAAATTGATGGAAAAAGTTGTCGCTTCGAACCCTAACGATTTCCAAGCATATTACTATTTGGGTCATATCGCTTATGCGACTGAAAAATATGAAGAATCGACAAGAAACTTTATGATGGCGATTAAAAACAATCCGAATTATGCGCTTTCATACTATTCTTTAGGTCTTGCTTATGACAAACTCAGAGAATATAACCGTTCGCAACTCGCTTACGAACAATTCTTGAAGATGGAATTGGACGAAAACAAATATACTCAATATGCAAAGACAAGAGTCGCAACGATTCAGTCTAAAAAATAAGTAAACTTAAATCCCAAAACATTTAAAAAGACAGGTTTTAGAGCCTGTCTTTCTTTTTGAAAAATTTTCTAAATTATGTTTGTTGGTTCAAATGAAGCATTGCCTCTGCTGAGTTGATGTATTTTTGTAAGAAACTCAACTTTTCATAATATTCTTCAGGGTTTTCTTTTGCTGCTTTAATTTCGGCTTCATTTGCAACAAAAATTTCCGCAAGTTCTGGGTCAAATTGCATGCCTGCACAACGCTTGATTTCTTGGATTGCGACTTCGTGAGGGAGTGCTTTTCTGTATGGTCTTGTTGAAGTCATTGCATCGTAGGTGTCGGCAATTGCGATAACTCTTGCAAATAGAGGGATTTCTGTTCCCTTGAGTCCGCACGGATAACCTCGACCGTCCCAGCGTTCGTGGTGAGACTTGAGCCAACTTGCAACGGAGTGGAGTTTTTTGACATTTTTAATCATTTTTTCTCCACGGCAAGTGTGGTCTTTCATAATCTCAAATTCTTCATCGGTCAATTTTGCTTGTTTGCACAAAATTGCTTGAGGAATACCGATTTTGCCGATATCGTGCAAAAGACCAGCAGTTTCGATTTCTTCAAGTGCTGAATTTGTTAAGCCTAATTTGCTTGCCAAAATCAAAGAATATAACGTTACACGGAGCGAATGACCGTGTGTGTATGGGTCTTTCGCATCGAGTGCGCACGAAATAGACTTGATAGTCTTGTAAAATAATTCTTTTAATAATCAAGGTTTTGCGAGAGGAGAGTTCGTATTTTTTAAGCCCATTGCTAACCGCAACCTTGAGTTCTTCTGGTTCGAAAGGTTTCAAGATGTACTGATAAAGTTGGCAATCATTGATTGCAGAAACGATAATATCAGAGTCTTGGTGACCTGTGAGAAGGATTTTGATGATGTCGGGGTGAGTTTCATTCACCTTTTTCAAAAACTCTGTGCCTTCCATTTGTGGCATTTTCTGGTCGCTTACGATGAGAGAAATCGCATCTCCTTCTTTTGCAACAACATCAAGTGCTTCGTATCCGTTCGATGCCGTCAAAATATTATAAGAACCTCTAAATGTTCTTTTCAAAAGTTGAAGGTTGTTAATTTCGTCATCAACAATCAAAATCGTTGGCTTGGTGTCAGTCATATCATTGTTGATAAAAGTGTCTATGCTTTCTTTTAAAAGTGTGTCACTTAAGCCCACGATGAGTCCTTCTTTATTTTCTGTATCATTCCTATTTATTATTATGCCCGTTTTTTTTCAAAAAAACAAGACATGTTACGATTTTTCTTGATTTTTTAATATTTTATACTAATCTTAACTTATGAAAAGAAAAATGGCAGGAATTCTAAACGGTACTATTGGTGCGGTTTGTTACGGAACAAATCCCTTGTTTGCCATTCACATGTATTCAAGAGGTTTTGATGCAAATTCTGTTCTTTTTTACAGATATATCACGGCGGTTGTGCTTTTCGGTTTATGGGCAAATTTTGTTAAAAAAGTTCCTTTGAATTTGCACAAAAATGAATTTTTACCGTTGTTCGTATCAGGCTTGATGTTTGCGTTTTCGTCTGTATTTTTGTTCATGTCGTATTCTTATATCGACGGCGGAATTGCTTCGGTTATTTTGTTCGTTTATCCCGTGTTTGTTGCGCTGATAATGGCTTTTGGCTTTAAAGAAAAACTCTCAAAATCTGCAATCGGTGCAATCGGGCTTGTTCTTGTCGGAATTTTCCTCTTTTATAAGGGAAAAGACGGTCAGGATTTGAACTTGACAGGATTGCTTTTCGTTATTTTGTCAGCCTTGTCCTATGCGGTTTATATGGTTGGAATTAAGAAAAATTCTGTACTGAAAAAACTTAATACCGTCAAATTGTCTTTCTATGTAATGCTTTTTGGGATTACTGTTTTTGTTTTTAATTTGAAATTTTTGACTTTGTTAAAACCTATAAACGAACCGTTTTTGTGGTTTGATGTTTTGATGTTGGCAATTTTGCCCACGATTGTTGCAATTGATACTTTGAACAAGGCGATAAAGTTGATAGGTCCTACGCTTGCGGCGATTGTAAGTTCGTTAGAGCCAATCAGTGCGATGTTTTTGTGTGTTGTTTTCTTCCACGAACAACTCACTCTCAAGATTGTTTTGGGCATGTTGGCAATTCTTTTTGGCGTTTTGATAATTGTTGTTCACAAGGATAAAAAAGTTGTTCAAGATGTTCAAAATGGCAAAAATGCTTGAAAATTTTGACATTGATATCGATAATGCTATGATTGATTTATGGAAATAGCACTTGTCAGGGTAAAATATAATTCGCATATTATTACGCCACCATTGGGCTTGGGGTATCTTGCAAGTTATGCGAAAAAATTTGGTCATAAAGTTTTGATTATTGACGCATTGAGGGATAATCTTTCTAATGAACAAGTGGTTGAAAAGATTAATTCTGCTGGAATTTCGGCTGTTGGAATTACCTGTTTGTCTGCTTTTTATAATGAAGTTGTCGAGTTATCGAAAATGTTGAAGGCAGAAGGGAAAAAGGTCTTTATTGGTGGCGTTCACCCGACTTTTATGCCAAAACAAACACTAATTGATACGGGTGCTGATTATGTTTCTCTTGGTGAGGGCGAAATTTCGCTTAAAAAATTATTAGATGCAAACTTTGACGGTACGGGAATTCAGGGAATTTATAATCTTGAAAATCTTCCTGATAAGCCGATTAAGGGCGAAAAGGTTGAAAATCTTGACGATTTACCCATGCCCGATTGGGAGCAAATTTCTCCAAAATCATACCCAAGAGCGCCTCACGGTGCGGTGACGAAAAATTATCCTATCGGGATTATAATAACGACGAGAGGTTGCCCTTATGGTTGCAAATTCTGCGCCAGCCCTAATTTTTACGATAGAAAAATCCGTTTTCGTTCGCCGAAAAATGTTGTCGATGAGATTGAATATCTTGTTAAAAATCACGGCGTGAAAGAAATTCATTTTGAGGACGATAATTTTACTCTAAAACGGGCGCATGCTTATGAAGTTTGCAAAATGATAGTCGATAGAAAAATCAAAATCACTTTCACTTGTCCGAACGGAATTCGGGCGGATAAAGTTGATAAAGAACTTTTGCTGATGATGAAAAAGGCTGGCTGTTATTGTTTTGCGTATGGAATTGAGTCGGCAAATCCGCAAATTTTGAAAAACATTAATAAAGACGAAGACATTGAGACGATTAAAAAATCCATTGACATTGCGGCAGATTGCGGAATTGATTGTGTCGGATTTTTTATTTTCGGGCTTCCTGGGGAAACGAAGCAGTCGATTGAACAGTCGATTAATTTCGCTTTGTCCTCGAAGTTAACACGGGCGCAGTTTATGATTTTTGACGTTCTTCCTGGGTGCAATTTGTACGATGATTTGGACGGTCAATTTGAGTCTGATTTTTCGAAAGAAAGTTACTGTTCGCCAGAATATGTGCCTGAAACCTTGACGAAACAAGACTTGATTGACGCACAGGAACGGGCTTTTAGAAAATTTTATTTCAGACCGAGAATTATGTTTAGAATGTTGAGAAGCGTGACACTGTCGCAGATTGGCTTTCTTGCCAAACGTCTTTTGACTTTTGGAATTATTAAACATAGATAGAAAATACTATTTGAGTTGCGAAAAAAATCTGTTTGAGTTATTTTGAGGGTGTGGGTATAGCCCGAAAGTAACTTAAAATGAGGATTTGAAATATGACAAGAAGACCCGTTATTGCAGGCAACTGGAAAATGAACAAGTTGCAAGCAGAAGCAAAAGATTTAGTTAATGGCGTAATGGCAGGTTTGAAAGAATATGACAAGGAAAAACTTCCTGAAGTCGTTGTTGCACCTGTATTTACATCATTATATGTTGCAAACAAAGCACTCAAAGATTGCGGTTGCGGAAAAGTTAGACTTGCTGCTCAAAACTGCTACTTCGAAAAAAGTGGCGCATTCACAGGTGAAGCATCTGTTGAAATGTTGGTTGATGCAGGTTGCGAATACATCATCATCGGTCACAGCGAAAGACGTCAATATTTCGCAGAAACAGATGAAATGGTTAACAAAAAAGCAAAAGCAATCTTGGCAAACGGCTTAGTTCCTATCATCTGCTGTGGTGAATCTCTTGAACAAAGAGAATCAGGCGTTACAGATACTCACATCGCTTCACAAATCAGAGCAGCGTTGAAAGATTTGTCATCAGAAGATGTTGCAAAATCAATCATCGCTTACGAACCGATTTGGGCTATCGGAACTGGCAAAACTTGCGATTCAAACGAAGCAAACAGAGTTATCGCTATGATTAGAAACACTGTTAAAGAAGTTGCTGGCGCAGATGCTGCTGATGCAATCAGAATTCTTTACGGCGGTAGCGTTAAACCTGAAACTATCAAAGAACAAATGGCTCAATCAGATATCGACGGCGCACTCGTTGGTGGTGCTTCATTGAAGGCTGATAGTTTCGTTAAAATTGTCGAAGGTGCTATGTAATTTATCACCAAAACTATTGAAAAGAGAGTCTTTTTAGGCTCTCTTTTTTTGTTTAAAAATGTAAAAATTTTTTCGTTTGTTGAAATTGTTCGTTTCCTAAATTGTTTATATAATTAAGGTAAGTGAAATAAAAAGGAGTATAATATGATTAATCCTGCAATGATAAAAAAGGGTGTTGAAGTCGCTGGAAAAGTTGTTCAAGCGTCGGATATGATTAATTCGGCATCGAAAGCGGCGGGGGTTAATCAGGATAGCATTTTTGCCCAAAATGAAAAAGCGGGCAAAGGTGGCGCAATAAATAGCGTTTTCCAAGCGGCAGACACGGTTACGAATGGTCAAGTCGGCAAGGTTATGGAAACAGTTGACGGTGTTACGAACGGTGCTGCATCGAAAGTTACTCAAACCGCTGACAAAATTGCAACCCCTGTTCTCAACGCAGTCGGTGGCGCTGGTGAAGGTACAGAGGAAGAATTGCTAAAAAAATTGGGCAAAAAACCTACTCTTGGCGAACAAGGTATTGAAGCGTAATGTAGTATTGAAATTGGGGATTTTTTCCCCAATTTCTTTTTTAATTTAATGTTGGCATTTTGTGTTTATGAAGAAAAATTTTTTTATTGTATTTTTGTGTATATTTGTATTTATTTTTGGCGGTGTAGTTGCGGTGTTTTCAATGAAAACGTATGCCAAAAATTCCATTCCAGATAATTTTTATGTCAAAAATTATGATTCTATAAAACAAACTGAAAAACTTTTTAAGGATAGAAAAACAAGAAATTTATACAAGGAATATATCGAATTTGTTGCTTTTGGAACTGATATTCCTAAAAAATATCAGGCAACTTTTGAAGAGAATATGTTTCCGAAAGTTATGCCAGAAAAAGGTGATATTGTAATCGATGCTGGGATTGGCGCTTGTTATGGGGGAGTGGCTTGTGAACCTTTGAAAACTTATGCTGAGGCGGCAGGGAAAGAGGGCTATGTTTATGGTTTTGAACCATTTCAAGACTTTTTGAAATACATTGACAACACTGTTCAACAAAATCCGATGAAGAATATAAAAGTTTATCCTTACGGACTTTGGAGTGAAAATGCCACAAAAA
>SAMEA104315430__coassemble_911_pt1 | contig 10839 bp, 9 predicted proteins | sample SAMEA104315430__metabat2_low_PE_035 | metagenome-assembled genome bin SAMEA104315430 (sample SAMEA104315430) | gut metagenome | biome: Monkey gut; feature: monkey-associated habitat; material: faeces | place: China | collected 2013
ACGTTAAGGTTGTTTCTTTGGATTCTTTTGTGGAAGAAAATAATCTTAAAAAGGTTGATTTTATCAAAATGGATATTGAAGGGGCAGAGGTTGATGCTTTGCATGGAGCGGAAAAGACCATTAAAAAATATAAGCCAAAATTGGTCGTCGCTCTTTATCATCGCCCTGAGGATATTTTTAATATTATGTTATACATAAATTCTTTAAATCCTAATTATACTTATTATTTAGGCTATCACCCACCATTCGATTATCCTTTTGGTTGGAAAGATAGAAGAAATCTGATGCTTTATGCTGTTGATGAGACGAAGAGAAAATAAGACTATAACTTAAATTCTGTGCTGAATTTTAAGCGTTGTTTGTTGGTTGTACCTTCGCCGTTGTAAATCGAAGCGTTGACGCTAAAGGAAACCTCGTTCGGATTGTTTTTAAATGGTTTGTAAGTTATGCCAATGTCCTCTTGAGAGTAGTTTTCGTCAACATGTGAGGCGATTTTGCTTGTTATAGAAATTGATTTTGAAAGTTGGTATTGAGGAGTGATGTATAAACTTGTGTTGTATCTTCCTTCTTTGCTGGAACTTTCTGTTTGTCCGATTTGCGCACCGATACTGAAATTGCCCTGTTTGTATTGAGCAAATAAACCACCTGAGTTTCTGGCAGATGTGTTGTCAAAACATTCGTTAGAGTAAAATCCGCCACCGAATTTTACTGCACCTTTTTTTAAGTTTTTATAATCTGTTGAAAATACTACGCCACCTGCTGGGTTATGGGTTTCTAATGATTCGTAAATACCCGTTGAAATGTTGAGGTTGCCGAGCCTTGTGTCGATTTTCATACCCGAATCGTAAGAACTTTCGAGTCTTCCTACGAATCCAACGGAGACGTCATCTTGACTTGACAATGAGGCGTGACCCCAATAAACAGCGGTGTTTTCATCTGGTTTAAGTCTGTAATTCGCTGCGTGAATAACAGATGGGGCGGTTTGCATTAAAGAGGGTGTCGTTCTAAAGGTTGTTCTAAAGTTATCTGAATTGTCCCAAATTGTGTTGAACGCTTCAACAGAGCGGAAAGAGTAACTTTTTTCGATAGTTGCGTTGAGGACTTTTTTCGATTTTTTGCTCGGAAGATTTTCGGGCGCAAGAACAATCATTTCTGTTGTGTCCTCTGCTTCTTCTTCTGAGTCGTCCTCAACCGTGTAAACGTCGTATTCTTCGTATTCTACGTCGTCGAACAATTCGCTATCGATGCTTTGTTGGGCTTCTTCAGGAATATATTCAGGATTTTCTTCGTCTTGGATTTGTCAATGGGTATTTTGAAATTTTTTGTTTTTTTCTTCGTCTTGGATTTCTGTATTTTCAACATCGATAGTTTTCATTGTATCTTGTTCATCAACTGCCGAATAAGCCGTCTGCGTTTGAAAAGAGCAGATGGTGAAAATTAAGCATATTGCTAAAAGTATTATTTTTCGGCTTTTCACATTTTTCTCCAAGAATTATTATATATAATAACTCATTTTTTAATATTCAACAATAACAATAATTATTTGACTTGCATAAAATCATAAAAATGAGGTATAATATGTAGAGAGTTGTTGTAGAAAAACGGAGATTATTATGGCTTCTGTAATTGATGCTTTTCGTACCGTATTAGGCGCAAAACATGCTATGTTAAAAATTGCGACTGTTTCGGTCATTGTTTCGTATCCTGTATTTCAGTTGATTTCGACTTGGGGAGATTGGTATTCTTCTTGGGCAATTACTGCTTATGTCTTGTTACTGTTTTATTTTGGATACATTTTTGTTTCTTCGCATAACTTAATCAACGAAGAAAATATCATTCTTCCAGGGTTCTTGAATCCGTTCAAGTGCTTGTTTGCTGGTATTGCTGGCGTATTTGCGCTCGTTCCGATGATGGTTTTGATGGGTTATGTCGGTTATTGCCTTTATATGATTGGCTTGAATAAACAATTAGGACTTCCTGCGATTATTACGGTTGTTTCGCTCGTTGAGTTGCTAATGTGGGGACTTTTGATGGTTCAGTTGACACTGTTCACGAATAAATTCAACCCGATTCAATCCTATAATTTGGTTTCGTTGTTCAAATCATTTTCGACTTTTGTCGGAAAAACGATTCCTTTGATTTTCATATTGGCAATTGTTACTGCTGTTGTTTTCTATCCGTTTGGATATCTTGCACACATGATGTTTTATGACAGTGGTTATCAGTATGTATTTTATTTGGTTGTAATTTTCTTTGTAACCTTGTCGTTGCTTATTATTACGCAATTCTATTCTCAGTTGTTTATGGAACATATTGTTCTTGTTCGTAAACTTGAATATGAAGATGATGCAGGAAAAATCATGGACAAACAGTTGTTATATGACCAAGACAATGACAATTCTGCTCAAGGTTATTAGGATTGCAAATTCCTTAACGTAGCAAGTTTATCACGAATTTCGGCGGCTCTTTCAAAATCTAAAAGCCCCGCCGATTTTTTCATTTCTTTTTCAAGTTGAGCGATAAGTTTCGGCAAATCTTTAGTATCGACCTTGTTTTGAGCCATATTTTCTGCCAAAACATCTTCAACGTTTCTGAAACTTGCGAGCATTGAAAGAAGATTGTTTTCAACTGGTTTGATGATTGTTTTTGGGGTTATGCCGTGTTCTTTGTTGTATTCAATCTGAATTTTTCTTCTTCTTGCAGTTTCGTCAATGGAAACTTTCATGCTGTCGGTGATTTTATCGGCGTACATAATGACTTTCGAATCGGCGTTTCTTGCTGCACGACCGATTGTTTGGATAAGACTTGTTTCTGAACGTAAAAATCCTTCCTTGTCCGCATCGGTGATGATTACAAGGGAAACTTCTGGAATGTCTAAGCCCTCTCTCAAAAGGTTTACCCCTACGAGGACGTCGAATTCGCCCAATCTTAAATCACGCAAAATTTCGATTCGTTCAATTGAGGTGATTTCACTATGCAAATAACGTGCCTTAACCCCTTCTTTTATGAGGTATTCAGAAAGTGCCTCGGCGGTTTTTTTTGTCAAAGTCGTTATCAAAATCCGACCTTTTTTGTCTGTTGTGTTTTGAATTTCTGCCAAAATATCATCAATTTGGTTTAATGTTGGACGGACAAAAATTTCGGGGTCTAAAAGTCCTGTCGGACGAATAATTTGTTCGACTAATTGTGCAGAAGTTTTTCGCTCGAATTCGGCTGGAGTTGCGGAAATAAAGATTTTTTGATTAACTCTGTTCCAAAATTCTTGTGCTTTGAGCGGTCGGTTATCTCTTGCACAAGGCAGTCTGAAACCGTATTCGACAAGGGTGTCTTTTCTTGCACGGTCTCCGTTATACATTGCGTTAAGTTGTGGGATTGAAACGTGTGATTCATCGATTACGGTGAGAAAATCGTTTTGAAAATAATCCAAAAGCGTTGCTGGCGGAGTCCCAGCCTTGCGTCGTTCGATTATTCTTGAATAATTTTCAATGCCGTTACAGTAGCCCATTTCTTTCATCATTTCGATGTCGTAGTTTACTCTTTGAGAAATTCTTTGAGCCTCGATTAATTTGCCCTCACTTTCGAATTGGGCAACTTGAGATTGCAATTCTTGTCTGATTATTGAAATTGTTGTGTCGATGTCATCATCATCAGAAAGATAATGAACCGCAGGGAAGATGACCACTTTATCAGGTGTTTCAAGAATTTCACCAGTTAGTTGGTCAATTCTAAAAATCGCTTCGATTTCATCGCCCCAGAATGAAAATCTAATGAGTTTGTTATCGTAAGATGGCATAACCTCGACGATATCGCCTTTTGCTCGGAAAGTCGAACGTTGAAGTTCGAGGTCATTTCTCGTGTAACGAACGCTCGTCAGGTAACGTAAAAATTCGTCACGGTCGATGCAATCGCCTACTTTGATTGTGGTTGAACCTTTGAAATAGGCTTCAGGAAGCCCCAAACCGTATATGCAACTTACAGATGCGACTACAATTACGTCATCTCGTTCGTAAAGACTTCTTGTTGTATTGTGACGAAGTCGGTCGATTTCATCGTTGATTGATGCCGTTTTTTCAATGTAGGTGTCAGTTCTTGGAATATAGGCTTCAGGTTGATAATAATCATAATAACTGATAAAATATTCAACCGCATTTTCGGGGAAAAGTTCTTTAAATTCATTGTATAATTGCCCTGCAAGCGTTTTGTTGTGGGCAATTACAAGGGTTTGTTTTTGCATTTGTTCAATGACGTTTGCAACGATGAAGGTTTTTCCTGAACCGGTGATGCCGAGCAGAGTTTGGGCGTCCATTCCCTCGTTTAAACCTCTCGTTAGAGCATTGACCGAGTCTTTTTGCGTCGGAGAAAGAGAATATGATGAATGTATTTTGAATTTTTTGCCCATTTTTACCTCTGAAAATATTCTATTTCGTTAGTACGACAATTTCGGTCTTATTAAATAAAAATTTTCTCAATTAAATTATACTCTATTTGTACGAGTTTGACACTTACTCTTTACCGAAATTCAATTAAGATTTATAATGAGATTATGACAGACAGCAGTTTGACAGAATATGTAAAAAGAGCATTTGAATACAAGGCTGCGGGAAATTTCAAACAAGCGATAGAAAATCTTTATAAAGCCTTGGAACTCGATCCCGAGAGTTCCGAGATTTTGGCTGAAATTGCAGGCTTGTATTTAGAATTGAGCAATACAGATAAGGCTATCCGTTATTACGAACAAGCCTTGTTGTTTGACCCAAATAATGTTTCTGTCAAATTTAAGTTGGCAAGAGTTTATAAACAGGTGAATTTGGTCTCAAAAGCCCTTCCTCTGTTGCGTTCGATATGCGAACAAGATTTGAATCCGCTATATATTGCGGAAATTTTGAATGTTTTGTATCTCGAAAGTGACTTCGAGGGCGTCATTGAATTTTACCAAAAACCAATAGTTTATAATTCTACGAATGCGAAAATTCATTTTTATGCGGGGGCATCTTATCTTGCGTTGGGCGACACGGTCAAGGCTCGTGAATTGTATCAAAAGTCGCTTCAATACGATAAATCGGATTATAACATCGTTTATAGTTGCGCAAATCTTCTTTTTGACGAGGGAAATTATAAAGAAGCCGCAAAAACGATTCTCTCATCTCCCGTTGCAAAAATGAACCACAAAACTTTTTATCTTTTGGGCGAAATTTGTATTGCCGAGGATAATATCGAAGAAGCGATTAATAATTTTGCAAAGGCTTGCAAATTAAATCCTCGAAATCCGCTCTATTATTATTCTTTGGCGACTGCATATTCTGTCAAAGGGTTTATGAAAGAGGCTGAAGAAAATTATCACAATGCGGTAAAATTAAGCCCGAATAATTTGTTCTATGCCTACACGCTTGCGCTTGTTTATTATCAAACTAAACAAATTTCAAAAGCAAAAGAAAAAATTGAAAGCATTTTGAATATAAATTCCGAAAACATTAACGCTCTCGTTTTGAAAGCGAGAATTTTGACGGACGAAAATAACGTTGTTGAAGCGGAACAAATTTTAAAAACAGTTTTGAAAAAAGAACCGAAAAACGATGAGGCTCTTTATATTCGTTCCCAAGTTTTCAAAAAATTAGGTTGGTGGGAAAAAGCAATTGAGGCGATAAACCTTGCTATGAAACTTGTTCCAGATTCGCTTGAATATATTAGCGAGGCTGTGACTTTTAATTTTGAGAACAAAAATTTTTCAGAAGCAGAAAAATTATGCAAAAAATTGATTGAACTTAACGACAAATTTATTTTTGCATACATTAATCTTGCTGAAATTTATGTTAAGCAAAAACGTTTTTCTGAGGCTCTTGAAAATATCGACAAAATTCTTGAACTCGATATAAATACGCCTGAAGCATACATTATTAAGGCGAAAATTTATAGAGAAAATAAATTGTATGACCAAGCGATTGAGTTTGTAAAACAAGCAATTACGCTTTCTCCAGACTCAAATGAGTATTATGAAATGGTCGCAGATATTTATTTTGAAGATAAAAAATTCAAAGATGCTTGCAAATTCTATAAAGAGGCTGCGCAATTTGATGTTACATCGGAAAAACTCAGATACCGTGCGGCAAAATGTGAACATATTTTGGGCGAATTGCATGAAGCGATTTCTGATTATTCGATTGCAAGAAGATTGAAACCTCAAGATGTTGACCTCGCAATCGATTATTGTAATTGCTTGTGTGACGTTGAAGATTACAAAACTGCTCTTGAAGTTTTGAAAAAATCTTTGGATTATGCCCCTGATTCAGAAACAAAAAATAAAATTTTACAAAAAGCAGATTATGTTAACCAAAAAATTATGGAAAATTTATCAGGTTTCCAAAAATTTATGGTTAAATTTAAAAAATAATATTTTTTATTTGTAAATTTTTGTGAAGTGCCAAAAAGCCATGATATTTGCATGTTTTGACATGATGAGTTGAGTTGATTTTCTAAAAAGTGAAAATTTTGAAAAATTTCGTTAACATTTTGTTACAAAACGTCTCAAAGTCCTAAAGTTTCATGTTTTTGTGTCGATAACAAATATGTAAGGTAAGAAAAAGGTAAGTACGATGGGTCTTTCAGCATCACAAGCAAGATATTTACAATTAACAGCAAGAAGAAGTGATAACGAATATCGTGCGCAACAAATCAATCAAAGAAGAAACGATATTGCGAAAAGATTGTCAGATGCTTCATTGTCTTACTCAGAAGGCATCAACAACAGAAGATTGATGTTTTCAACACCTACTGGCAACGGCACAGAAGTTAACAAAGTTGCATTGGATTACAAGACAATCACATCAACATACCCTGCTGGTTTGGGTTACACTTTGATTAACAAAGAAGGTGCTATTGTTAAACCTGTATCAGAAGATGCAGCAAAATTGGCAGAAGATTTAAAAGCACAAGCAGATAAAGAATACGAATCAAAAATCAACCAAAAATTCTTCTACACAAACGTTGAAAACGAACGTGGTGAAAAAGTTAAAGAACAAGTTACTGGTAACAACTTCGCTGAATTAGTTGGTTTCAACAACCCTGTTGTTGATGCAGAAGGCAAAGAAGTTGACCAAAAAGAATTCTTGAACTCAATCAAAGATATGGATTCAGTTTCATTGAACAAGTTCTGGACTGAAAATGGTTACGATTTCGCAGACAAAACTGCAACAAAGATGTTCCCTGAAGTTGATACATCAGTTATGGAATCAGCAAAAGAAGCAAGAGATAAGATGTATGCAGAAGCAGAAGAAATCTTGAGCAAACCATACTGTTACGATGACAGATGCAACGACAACGATTACCTCGAAACTCAATTGAGAAACGGCAACTGGACTTTGTTGAAACCGAACGAAGATCAAACGGGTACAGAAGAAATCAACTACTCATCAGTTGGCAACATCGTTGATGAACTTGATACTTCAGATGACGCAGCAGTTACAGCAGAATATGAATACCTTACTGATTACTGGCAACAAAAAGACAAAGAATTGGAACTCGAATTGCAACAAATCCAATCAGAACACAACGCAATCGAAACAGAAATCGATTCAGTTAAAAAAGTTATCGAAAAGAACGTTGATAAATCATTCAAGACTTTCGGTTAATCAGAAATTAGAAAAGCCCCAAACGGGGCTTTTTTAGTGTTTAAAATTTTTTCAGAGGAGATTACATATAATCTCTTTTTCCTTCTTTAATTACTCTTGCGGAGCAATCCCAATAATCGTCGTCTAAATCGCAACCACGCTTGCAGTTTGCAGAATCATTATCTTTTCCAGCAGGAACGATTCTTCCTTTAGAATCAAGAACAAAAGCAAAAACATCTTGCCCCATTGTATTTGGTTCTTTATGACCGTTGACGTCAACCATAAAAATGACGGAATAATCACTGTTTGTTTCGACCCCGAATTTGTCGTCAACCCCTTGAACTTTGGTCATTGAAACGTTCATTCCGTCTTGCATCACGAAGCCTGTGTGTACGGTATTTCCGATACCGTATTTATTTGCGTCTGTGGTTTGACCTTTTTGGAAGAAATCCTTTGTCGGTGTCCAGCAGTTTCCCGAGTTATCTTCTGTGCAAGCGGTAATTAACTTGATATTATTTCTATAAAAATCGACGAAAATATCCTGAGTTGTTCGATTTTCAAGTTCTTTGTCGGTAATTTTGCCGTAATTAACTTCATTCATTTCTGTGGCATTAGCGAGAATTGTGTGTGCAATGTTTAATTTTGCGGCGGTTTCTTTGTCGTGTTTTGCTTCAACAAAAAGAGGTATAGCAACAATAGCGACAACACCAATGACAACCATTGCAACCAAAGCCTCTGCGAGCGTAAATCCTTTTTTCTGCATATATTTCCTTATTCCTATATATTTAAAATATCAAAGTTATTTATAATTGTGAAATAAATAACAAAAAGTAACGTTTTGAGTTGATTTGTTACATTTCTTTCTTTGGGAAAGATTATTAATTTATTGCAAACAAGTTTAGTTTAACGTAAAATTGCTTATAACTTATAAAAGTTAGTCGAACATAAGGAGAAAAATTATGGATTTGATGAAAGGTAAAAAAGGTATAATATTTGGCGTTAGCAACACAAGCGGTATTGCTTACGGCATCGCAAAAGAACTTTCAGAAGCAGGCGCAGAAATTGCATTCACTTATGCAAACCCCGCTATGGAAAAAAGAGTTCGCCCGATTGCAGAATCAATGGGTTCAAAGATGATTGTCGAATGTGACGTTACAGACGAAGCAAAGTTGCAAGAAGTTTTTGCAGAATATGAAAAAACATACGGCGAATTAGACTTTGTTGTTCACGCAGTTGCATTTGCAAACAGAGATGACTTGACTGGCGAATTTGTGAATACTTCAAAAGACGGTTGGGACTTGGCAATGGGCGTTAGTGCATATTCATTGGTTTCAATCGCAAGAAACGCAAGACCTCTTATGAAAAATGGCGGTTCAATTTTTGCTTTGACATATTTGGGTTCAGAAAAAGCAGTTGCAAATTACAACATCATGGGCGTTGCAAAGGCTGCTTTGGAAGCATCAATGAGATATTTGGCAGATAATTTGGGTAAGGATAATATCAGAGTTAACTGCATTTCAGCAGGTCCTGTAAAAACTCTCGCTGCAAGCGGAATCGGCGGTTTCAACAAAATGTTGAAAGCGGCAGTTTTGAAAGCACCTATGCACAGAAATGTTACTCTTGAAGATATTGGCAAAACAGGTCTTTACCTTGCTTCAGATCTTTCAACTGGTGTTACTGGTGAAGTTATCCACGTTGATTGCGGTTGCCACGCTGTTTATGGTTCAATCGAAGAAATGGAAGCATTCGTTAAGGCTCACAAGTACGACGAAATGCAAGAAAAAGCAGAATAGTTTTATTTTGAAAAAATTAACCGCCTTGAAAAATCGAGGCGGTTTTTTTATTATTTTTTATTTCCAAAAAGAGATTGCATTTTTAATAAAGCGGTGTAAGTCGGTAGTATCAAAAGCGTTTCGTCATCTGAAGTGTTTTGGGTTGCAATGTCGATTGCTGTTTTGATATCTTTTTCGACTTGAAGAAGTTTCACATCAACTCCTGCATATTTCAGGCGGAGAGCGGCGTCGTTGGCTCTTGTGCCTGAAACAATGATTTTTTGTTTGTAGTTTGCAAGTGCCTCAAAATCAGCGTCCCAAATCCAAGAAACGTCTCGTCCGTCAGCGTAGTTGTCGTTCAAGATTACGACTAATTTTGATTTTTCAAAACCTTGAATTTGTCTGATAACTTCGCTTGCGCCGACAGGATTTTTGATTAATTGAATTAATGTTTTTTTGCCGTTGATGACGGTCGATTCTGCTCGTCCGAAAACTGATGAGTAGGTTAACAAACCTTGTCTGATTACATCGGGGGAAACTCCGACTTCGAGTGAGACAGAAATCGCTCCTAATGCGTTGTAAACGTTGTAAAGTCCGGGCATGTTAAGACGGAATGTTTCTTCTTTATCGTCATATTTTACCGTTAAGTCGGAATACGAGTCGAAAACTTTTGCAAAGCCTTGATATTTTGGGGTTGGTCGTTTGTATCCGCAATCGCAGGTGTAGTGACCGATATGGGCATAGAAAACTTTTTCGTATTTTAAAGTTTGACCGCATATTCTGCAAGTTGTGTTTTCAGCAGGTGCGTTTGAGGATTTTGTTTCATAATTGTATTGAACGTCTTGCATTCCGAAGAAGATGAGTTTGTTGTTCGGTGCAATGCCCTCAAGCGTAGGGTCATCGGCATTCAAAAAAACTGTCATGTCGGGATTTTTTTCTGTACCCTCTTTGATTTTTTTGTAAGTTATGTCAAGTTCGCCGTAGCGGTCGAGTTGGTCACGAAAAAGGTTTGTGTCAGCCTTGAGAAAATCGTATAATTTTCTCAAATATGCTTCGTCACATTCAAAAATCATGTAGTCGCTTTTTTTGTTAAATTCAACATTGTGAACGAGAGCGGTAGCGATGCCAGTTAGCATGTTTGCACCTTCTGTATTGTGGATAATTTTTTTACCACTTTCTTTCACGAAGTGTGCAAGCAGTCCAGTCGTGGTTGTTTTTCCGTTTGTGCCTGTAACTGTGATTGTTTTTTCGTTGTTCATTTTTGAGGCTTCACGGATAAAGTTTGGGCAAATTTTCATTGCGAGCATGCCAGGGGCTGAAGTGCCTTTTGATTTTCCACGCAATTTGATTGCTTTTACGGCAGTTTTTGCGAGTAATAATGATATAATGTATCTGATTTTTTCCATAATCGAGTTGATTTTATCCTTAACTTATTTAAAAAGTTCTTCTTATGTTTTATAATA
>SAMEA104315430__coassemble_913_pt1 | contig 10823 bp, 9 predicted proteins | sample SAMEA104315430__metabat2_low_PE_035 | metagenome-assembled genome bin SAMEA104315430 (sample SAMEA104315430) | gut metagenome | biome: Monkey gut; feature: monkey-associated habitat; material: faeces | place: China | collected 2013
TTTGTACAGTTGTTGAATGTAATGCGTTACATTCGGCTGATTTTTTACATCAAAGGCAAATTTTGCACAATTTCCTGCGATTAAGTTAACGTATTGTAAATTCTTTTAAACAATATACGCTTCGGCAAAATTATTCAGCGTATACATTATTACATATAGAAAGAAAATATGTTGATTTTTTCAAAAAATCCTCAACAGCCCCGTCATTAGTAATATACAACGATTTTACAATATTTTTCATAACGAAATTATTCAAAATTGAATTTTTCGCAATGCAAAGCGAATTCGGCACAAGCGCAATCAAAAGTAATATATCAATATAACTCGGGTGCGATGCAACTATAATTTTATTTTTTATCGAAGAAATTTTCTCGTCAGCATTAACGCTGATAATCCCTGTATTTTCAAGGTATTTCACCAAAAATCGCCACAAAAAATTGACGATTTTTGCACACCTGATTTTATAAATCTTTGAATTTTTAGAAAACAAGTTAACAAAGGGAAAAACCACAAAACTCAACAACAATGCACCTATCCCAAAAAAAATTAAAGCAAAAAAGAATGAAATTTTTCTAAATAAAGGACGCATTATACCTTTTCCAATCTAAAAAATTTTCCGTAAAAATATCTTTCATCACTCGTCAAAAACCTTGCAAATGCTTGATATTCGTCCTGCAAGACTTCTTTTTTCGAATTAGTCATTCGAACTTTTATCGCACCAACTGAGGATTTTTTTGAAATCAATGCAGAAACAGCAAAATCTGCCCCCTCAAAACTATCCGCACAGCACAACAACACATTTTTCGTATCTTTCAACTGCGCAAATCCCTCGCAAAGCGTGTCAGACAGGGTGTTTTCGCCAGCCGAAATAGCAGTATAAGGCGAATTGATTTTATTAATCAAAGAAAAAACACCAATAGTGTTATTGTGTACTGACGACGAAAATCCAATAGGCGAAACCTCATTCTCCTCTTTAAACTGCTCCGTCAACTTTGCCAAACGTCCAAACTGACCGTGCATTGAGCCAAATACCAAACTTGGAGAAGTTTTATCCTCGTAACACTTAAACATAGCCGAAAGTGCCACCTTGTCAAGTTTTGAGAACTTTCTCGTCATAATCGGCGAAACAAACGACAAATCAACTTCGTTTCCACAATAAAATTTATTTATATAAAATATCAAATCAAAAATTTTCATGCTAAAATCAGTGTAATTAAATCGGGACAGAAATTCAATTATGACGGCTATCTGTATTACAAAATATGACGCAATTTGCAATCTCGGAGACAATATCGACGAGATTTTTCAAAATGCAATCATAGACGGCAATAGCCACCTCGAAAAAGACGAAAATTTTATCAAGAGCAAAACTTTTTACTTCGGAAAAGTACACGCTGATTTAGAACAAATAGATCAAATCGATTACAACACAAGGACAAACAGACTTTTATACACTCTTGCAAAAAGAATGAAATTAGAAAATTTCATCAAAAAATACGGTGCAGACAATGTTGCCATAATCATTGCCACGACTAATTCCGGGGCAGAAGAATTTTCCGAAAGTGGAAACGAAAATTTATCTCAAATCGGCAACCCAGCAATTTTCCTCAAAAACTTGCTTGGCACTAACAATTACGCCTCATCAATCTCGACAGCCTGTTCATCAGGAATAAAAGTTTTTGCAAGCGCAAAAAGATTAATCAAATCAGGTTTTTGCAAAGCCGCAATCGTCGGTGGCACAGATGCTTTAGCCCATTTATCCGTCCACGGATTTAACTCTCTCGAAATCCTTTCAAACGAAAAATCTCAACCTTTTTCAAAAAACAGAAAAGGGATAAACATTGGCGAAGGGGCTGCACTTTTTACAATCGAACGAAACGCTTTAGGTATCGAAGTTTTGGGCATAGGAGAAACCTCTGACGCCTACCACGCCTCAAAGCCCGAACCCACGGGCGAACAAATCGTAAATGCCGTAAAAATTGCACTAAAAGCCTCAAATTTGACCGAAAATGACATTGATTACATTAATCTTCACGGCACAGGAACTCCTGCAAACGACGAAACAGAAGCCAATGCGATGTTCAAAATTTTCAAAGATAAAACTCCTTGTAGTTCCACAAAATCAATCACAGGACACTGTCTCGGCGCTGCTGCCTCAATCGAAACGGCACTTTGTTGCAAATGTATTGAAAATGGCATTATCCTAAAACACAATTACGACGGCAATTTTGACCCCAATTTACCCAAAATCAACCTCACAACAGAAAATTTGCACAAAAATGTCAAATATGTCATGAACAATGCCTTCGGATTCGGCGGAACGAACGCCGTAATGATTTTAGGCAAGCAAAATCTTTCCGTCGAAAAAATGCTCCCTCACGAATTTCCGATGGTTTTAATCGACGAAGTCACGGAAATCAATTTTGAAAAAAATTATCTCATTTCAAAAGTAAAAATCAAAGACACAATGCCGTTTTTCGATAAAACGATAGACGGAATTTCATCTGTTGTCGGAATAGAATTTATGGCTCAAACTATCGGTTGCTATTCTTTTCTAAAAAGAGGGGAAGATAGCCCCAAAATGGGCTTTTTGCTTGGAACGAGAATTTACAACAATGCAGTTGAAAAATTTGAAAAAGGAAAAGAATATTCTATAAAAGTTGAAGAAATATACAATGACGATAAAATTTGCGCTTTCGGTTGCCAAATTTTTGACGACACGCAAGATGAAATCGCTTGTGCTACAATAAATGCATACCAACCCGACAATCTTGAGGAAATATTAAAATCAGATGAATAAAAAAGTTTTGATTACAGGTTCAAGCCGAGGAATCGGCAGAGAAATCGCCATAACGCTTGCAAAAGAAGGTTTTGACGTTGTTCTTCATTATGCAAAAAATTTTAATGAGGCAAAAAACACACAAGCCGAAATTGAAAAACTCGGAAAGACTTGCGATATCTTGCAATTCGACATTTCAAACAGAGAACAATGCAAAGATGTTCTTGAAAAATATATTTCCGAAAATGGAAGTTTTTACGGAGCAATCTTAAACGCAGGAATCAACAAGGACAACGTTTTTCCAGCAATGGAAGATGAAGAATGGGACGATGTAATAAACACAAATCTCAACGGTTTTTATAATGTATTGAGACCCATTGTTTTGCCGATGATTCAAGCACGAATAAAAGGCAGAATTATCACAATGACGTCAGTTTCAGGTATTACAGGTAATCGAGGACAAGTAAATTATTCCGCCTCAAAAGCGGGCATTATCGGTGCAACAAAATCTCTTGCCTTGGAACTTGCAAAACGTGGCATAACGGTCAACAGCATTGCCCCTGGGGTGATTGAAACAGACATGACAAAAGATTTGCCGAAAGAAGAAGTTTTGAAATTAATCCCTATGAAAAGATTCGGAAAGGCAGATGAGGTCGCAAGTTTAGCAGCATATTTAATGAGCGACAAGGCTTCCTACATAACAAGTCATTTCTGTCAATGGAGGGCTTTGCTAATGAAAAGAGTTGTCATAACTGGAATGTCCTTGATTTCTGCACTCGGAAACACCCCCGATGACGCTTTCGAAAGGCTTCACACATACGAAAATTGCGTTGAATATCAACCCGACCTTGAACAATACGAAAAATTGACAACGAGACTTGCTGCAAAAGTAAAAAATTTCACTAAACCTGAACATTTTTCAAGAAAAATTACACGTTCAATGGGAACAGTCGCAATCTACGCAACCGCTTGCACAGAAGAAGCCTTGAAAGATGCAAAACTTTTGAACGACGAAATCATCACCTCGGGCAAAACGGGCGTCAGTTACGGCTCTTCATCAGGTTCGCTTGATGCAATTATGGATTTTTACTCAATGAGCGTAAATCACGAAGTGAAAAATCTCAACTCAGGTTCTTACCTCAAAATGATGCCCCAAACAACCGCCGTAAACATTTCTGTTTACTTTAAAACGACAGGGCGACTAATTCCAACCTCAACCGCATGCACATCAGGCTCAATGGGGATAGGAGCGGCTTATGAAGCAATAAAAAGTGGTCAACAAACCGTAATGATTGCGGGCGGAGCAGAAGAATATCACCCAACTCAAGTAGCAGTATTTGACACACTTTACGCAACGAGCGCAAAAAATGACACCCCAAAACTCACACCATCGCCTTTTGACAAAAACCGTGACGGACTCGTCATCGGAGAAGGTGCTGGCACTTTGATTTTGGAAGAATATGAACACGCAAAGGCAAGAGGGGCAAAGATTTACGCCGAAATCATCGGTTATGCCACAAACACCGACGGCACACACATTACCAATCCAAACTCCGAAACAATGGCGATTGTAATGAAACAGGCAATTGAAAATGCAAAAATTTCACCCGATGAAATAGATTACGTCAACGCACACGGAACAGCAACAGTTCAAGGTGATATAGCGGAAACCCAAGCAACAAGAAGCGTTTTCAACCGCAAAATCCCAATCAGCACAATAAAAAGTTACACAGGACACACCCTTGGCGCTTGCGGTGCAATCGAAGCCATTTTATCAATCAAAATGCTTGAAAACAACTGGTTTTGCCCAACTTTGAATTTAAACGAAATCGATGAAAATTGTGGCGAACTTGATTACATCAAAAATGAAGGTCGAAAAATCGACACAAACATAATAATGACAAACAATTTCGCCTTCGGTGGTATCAACACTTCATTAATAATTAAAAAATTTGAGGATTAAAAATTATATTTCATCAGATTTTCAGGAATTTTTTTGTAAACAATATTCTGAAAATCCTTTGACTGTGCCTTTTCGTCGTAATTTGTATATTCTTTTATATAATCCTTATAATTCTTTCTATAATCCTCAATCCCTTGTCTGAAAAGGCTATTCGTCTCTTTCAAATTATCCTTCGTAATCAATTTATACAAATCAGACTTTTTCTGCCCCAAAATAGCCTCAAAAGCCATATTTCCGTACAAAATATCAGGGTGAACTACATCAAAAAACATCAGCGTATCCGTCATTTTTTCAACATTATATTTATTTGCAAACGAAAAATCATAAATCGGCACTCCCTTTGCAATAATTTTCGCCTTCATCTCCTCAACTCGTCTAAAATTTTCGGCCGACATAATTCCTTGAAGTTGAACATAATTCATCGGTGCAATATAACAAATTATCTCAATATTTTTGTGTTGCAATAAATCTATAAACTTCTCAATATAAGCAATATCGTTTTGGAATTTCTTCTCATTAACCAATCCGTCATAAGAAACCCGTCTGGTTGCGGCAACCATAACTTCATTATTAGCGTCAGAGTCAGAATTGGCGTCAGAACTTTGCAAACTGCCTAAAATTTTGCCTTTTGCCGTTTCAAAACTCAAATAAGTGATTTCCGCAGAAAAATAGTAATTAACAAACTCTGAAAACGACAAATATGGCTTGCCGTCGAATTTTGGCAAGTCGTTAATCGGATAATAATCCAACAAAATCGTAGCATATTCGAGAGGTAAAAAAACTGTTTTCACCTCTGGGTGAAGTCCGTAAAAAACTTCAAAAATGTCATAAATTTTTTCGTAACTTATTCCAAGCGACATAATGTTTGCAACCTGCCATTTGCCCATATCAAGCCAATATGCAGACGTTGAAGAACCAATTTGCACCCTGTCGTATTTCATTTCAGAACTTTTTTTGATTTTTGAATATAGCCAATCTGATTTTCTATAAGAATAAAGATTATATTTATCGTCAAACTTAAAATCGAAAACGTCCATAACGCAATTAATTGCAAAAACGAACAAAAAAATTCCGACCAAAAACATTATAAAAAACATATTATTTTTTGATGTTTTTTTCATAACCTTCTCTCTAACTCAATAAAAAAGAGGAAGTTTTAAAACTCCCTTCTTTCCTACAAATCAACCATATCTTCCGCTTCTTCAAGAACTCTCGGAGTCATCAAAATAACCATTTCCGATTTATCCTTGTAAGTTTTTGTATTTCTGAAGAATACGCCAAGGTAAGGAATATCACCTAAAAGCGGAATTTTTTGAACAGAGTTTGTATCGTTTTCGACAATCAAACCGCCAAGTACCAAAGTCTCACCGTTCTTAACTCGAACGCCCTTCAAGTTCATATTTCTTCTTTCAAGCAAAGTACCTGCCTTAACTTGATCGCCCAAATCATCATATTCATACACGCTATCATAAGGAGTTGAATATTTGAGGTTTACGTCCATTGTAACATATCCATCAGGTGAAATAAACGGCGTAACATCGATTTTCATACCGTTATCTTTACCGATTGTATATGTTCTTGAAATAACCGGCGTTTCCGAGAATGTTGATTCTGAAACTTGTGAGTCAACTTTTTCAACGTAATCCTTTGTCAAGTCAATTTCAGATTTGCTACCGTTTGTGATGATAATTGTCGGTTTTTGCAAAACTTTTGCCTTTGAAGAAGTTTCAAGCCAAGTAATTGTATCCCAAAGTGCAGATTTACCATAAGCACCAATTTTGTATGAACCTGGCATGTTCTGTTTATTGAAGAAAATTATCGGTCCAGTTTGTAAAACACCACCGATGAAACTTACAGGGAAATCACCGTTTTGGAACACCCAGTCGTTTTGGAATGTTCTATCAGCGTTTTCTGAAAGTTCCATAACAACCATTTCAAGAAGAACTTGAGGTTGTTTTTTATCGTGAAGAACTATAAATTCATTGATTAATTGAATTTGTTCATTAGAACCACCAATTACGTTAATAGTACCCAATGTAGTATTGTAAACAACCGTAATCGGAGCAGAAGCAAATGATTTCAAGTTTGAACCAGAAACTGTATTTTTAATTTTACAAGCAATTTGTCCAGCACCTAAGGCAATTCCATCAGCCGCACCAGTTAATGTACCAGCCATCTTTGTCGTGCCTGCATTTGCATCGCTACCACCACCTGAGAACAACGAATCACAAAGCAACTGAGCCATTTCTTTTGGTGTTACATTGTTAATTTTATATGTTGTTGTTATCGGTTTTTCATCGATTTTTGCAATGACTTTTTTCGCCATCAAATAATCGTTTTGCGTACCGAAAATCATAATTTCGTTTCTTGATGGGTCTGTAACAACTACGTCACCAGCAGAAAGCCCTGGTTTACCCAAACCAAAAATATTTGTATTAAGAAAATCCGCAACCGATGCAGCATCTGCATATTTAATAGGAATTTTTCTGATGCTTTTCTTTGCATAATTACTTTCTTTTGCACTGTCAATCGTCATAACAATCAATGTCTGATTATCAACGACGTATGTAAGTTTTGCCGTTTCAGCGACAAGGTTAATAGCGTTGGTCAACGTAGTGTCAACCAAATCCATCGTAACTTCGCCCGAAACATCACCAATCGTGATAAAGTTCAAACCTGCTCTGTCCGCAAACATACGGAGAACTTGTTGAACGTCAGTGTTTCTAAATGAAATCGACACGATTGAATTACCGTTCGGAATGGTCGGATTTTGCAAGCTGACATATTCTTCATCATTGTTGTCAAAATTCCAAGCCCTCGCACTTACAGAAAGTTGCAAATTGCCAAAAATCAACAACCCTGCAAGCATCATTGGTAAAACTTTATTTTTTAGCATTTTTAACATTTTTTTGCCTCATTTATAATTAATATCAGCGTCTCATCGAACCCTTGAATTTCGATTCTAAGTTCGAAATTTCAACAGGATTTGTGATTTTTTCGGCATTTAACGGTTGTCCGACAGATGCCCTGTAAATGTTGTCATCAGAACGAATAACAACTTTATTTCTCGTGATTGAAATAAATTCAAATCCACTTAAAATATCACCTACTCTGACTAATTGGTCAACTCCGTCAATATTTACGATTGCCGAAGGACGTCTCGCATCATACATGATACCTGTAACTTTTGTTTCCAAAAGTTTTGTAATAGTTTCATCTTCAGGTGCAAGTTCAGGAGGTTCGATAATCTCGAAATCCAAACCGTCACCAGCAGGTTTAAATCCTGACGATGATTTTGATTTGCCAGAACCGCCAACCTTTGCGAAAGGATTTTTTCTTCCTACATCACCGATTGATACAGTAACATTATTCACATCATTCGGCTTGTCGGCAAATGTCGGTGCGCCTTCATCAACTTCAATTTCTAATCCGCCACCTTCAGTGGTCATATCTGGTTTCTTTTCAGGAGCGCCTACACCGAGAGCGTCTTCACCTGTTTCTTCAATAGCAACATCTCCGCCCTCTGCATCAGCAGTCTCATCATCAACATCAATAGAAACCTCTCCGTCAGCACCTTCTCCGTTAACGTCAATGCCAACTTCGCCTTCTTCTCCACCAACAACGGTTTCAACGTTTGTAGCAGTTTCGGCTTTTTGCGTCATTTTCTTAACAACGAGAAAAATTCCGCCAAACAACAACAAAAGAATAAGTGTAGCCACAGCCCCGATTATGATTTTTTTCTTTAAATCATCTTCGCCGCCGTTGCCGTCATCACCGCCTTCTTCACCCTCTTCTGCGCCTTCTTCATACTCACCGTCTTCATATTCGCTATCATCAAGAGTTCCAAAATCTGAATCTTCCCCGTAATCACCACCGTAATCGTCCGAGAAATCTTCATCGGTGTATTCTTCAATGTCGTCTTCGTTATGCCATTCGTTTGGAGTGTTTAACATTCTTTATTTTTCTCGTAAGAACCCGAAAGTTCCTATTTTGTTCATAAAATTAATTCTTCAGAAACTAAAAACTATTCTGCATTACTATCTATAATATAACGTTTTTGCCTGTTTGAAAAATAGTTTACATAAAAAAATACTTAACTCATCGTATTTGTAACATTTTGAAGTTTAATTCAACTTTTAACAAAGTTAAAAAAACTCTATCATAACAAACAAACTTTCCAACTATCACAAGCGTTTTGACCATACAATTTTTTTCAAAAACAAAAATCTTTTTCGAAACATTTTCTCAATATTTATGTAAAATTTTGTAAACAATAATTACGATTTTCTAAAAAGTTTTCAATATGTTGCAATATATCCTAAAAGTAGCCCATAAATACGTTTTTTGATAAAATATATGCAGGGAGAAACTTATGACGACAATACAACTAAATTTAGATACACCGATAGAACTTGCAAAATCGGTATTAGATATAGAAGCAAAATCAATTACAGAATTAAAAGGACGAATAGGCGAAAACCTTACCCAAGCACTCGACACCATCATCAAGAGTAAAGGTAGAGTTATTGTTACGGGCATGGGAAAATCAGGACATATCGGCCGAAAAATTGCTGCGACACTCTCTTCGACAGGGACACCTGCATATTTTCTCCACCCAGCAGAAAGTACACACGGCGATTCTGGCGTAATCACAAGACAGGACGTAGTTATTGCGCTTTCAAATAGCGGAGAAACTTCTGAATTATTAAATCTTCTCCCGTTGATAAAACGTTTTGAAGTACCGCTTATCGCATTTGTGGGCAAAACTACCTCGACGCTTGCGAATAGAGCAGATATTGTTTTTGACGTATCTGTTGAGCAAGAAGCATGCCCGTTAGGCAAAGCCCCAACTGCAAGCACGACAGCGGCACTTGCAATGGGTGACGCCCTTGCGATTTGCTTGTTACAGAAACGTGGATTTTCGGCAGAAGATTTCTTATTATTCCACCCGTCAGGCTCACTCGGAAAGGGTGTTTTATACACAGTCGGCGACTTGATGATAAGAGGAGAAGAATTACCTCTTGCAGATGAAAATACGAAATTTTTAGATGTCGTCAAAATTATTTCAGAAAAGAAATTAGGTTGCGTAATTTTGACTGACGAAAGCGGAAAAATGACGGGCGTTTTGACAGATGGAGACATCAGAAGAATTTTGATGAAACATTTAAAAGTTGATGAACTCATAACAAAAGACGTTATGACGAAAAACCCAAAAACAACCACGGAAAAAGCACTTGCGGTAAAAGCACTTGCTTTAATGGAAAAATACTCAATCACGAGCCTTGCGGTTTGCGACGAAGAAAAGCACCCGACAGGCATAATTCACATTCACAATTTATTAAGAGCCGGAGTTGCATAAAATGAAAGAAGACGAACTTAACAAAGCGGCGGCGAAAATCAAAATCGCCATTTTCGATGTTGACGGCGTAATGACAGACGGTGGGCTGATTTACGACCAAGACGGAAAAGAATATAAAGTTTTTAACGCAAAAGACGGACAAGGTCTTGTAATGCTTAAAAGAGCAGGGATTAAAACCGTTGTAATTACTGCAAAAGAATCCTATATGGTCGAAAAAAGATTTACCGACCTTGGATTCACGAGAATTTATCAAGGTCAAAAAAATAAAGAACACGCACTTGATGAAGTTGTAGATGATTACGAATTAAAATTTGACGAAGTTGCTTATATGGGCGATGATTTGCCTGATTTGTGCGTACTTCGAAAAGTTGGTTTGCCCTCATGCCCGAAAGATGCCGTTCCAGAAGTCATTAAGGCATCGAGGTTTGTCACGAACAGATTAGGCGGGCATGGCGCTGTCAGAGAACTTTGCGATTTGATTTTGAGAAACAAACCGTAGGTTTATAAAAATTTTTGAAAATATAACGAGAAAGGATTTTAAATTGAAAAATCAAGATAATGAACAATTTGAACTCGGACTTTCGACTGAAGAACTCGAAAGAAGGACGAACAAGGACGCACTTCCCTCAACGACTATGTTAAAGGTTGATGCGGTAGAATTTGAAAATTTGGCAGACGGAGACAAAGAGACGCTCAAACACCTTGTAAAAGCAGGAAAAATT
>SAMEA104315430__coassemble_919_pt1 | contig 10774 bp, 7 predicted proteins | sample SAMEA104315430__metabat2_low_PE_035 | metagenome-assembled genome bin SAMEA104315430 (sample SAMEA104315430) | gut metagenome | biome: Monkey gut; feature: monkey-associated habitat; material: faeces | place: China | collected 2013
TCATCAACAAAATTTCCTTCACTCCGCTCGAAATAATTTTTTTCAAGAAATTCGTCGACGGTGGAACATCAATCAAAATCGCCATATCAAAGGACTTCGGCAGATTTTCACGAGAAAAAACCTTGCCCTCAGCCTCTTCAAACTTCGAAAAATATTCAACGACATCTTTTTGTTCAGTATAAATCGCAACTGATTTTTTCGTCCTATCCAAAAAGTCAACAATCTTGTCATAGCCACCTTTTTGGTTGCGACAGTCGATAACCTTAACCGAAGATTTAACAGTATCTTTTGGCGCATTTGGAAGCACAAGGTCTTTAATCAAAAGTTGCACAGAAACACGTCCATTAAACTCATTAATTTCAGGTGCAAAGGCTATTTTCACAGGATCAGACTTGCTTGCAGAAAGTTCAGACGTATTCCATTTAACACACTCTAAAACCTTGCCATTACCATTGCAACACAACAATTTCAGGTGATTTTGCAATTTCCCCATAAATTTAATATCTGCAACATGCAAATCCTCAATCGCAAACAATGGCGCTGGATTTTCCGCCCCAAAAGGCTCAAGTTTTTTAACCGTTTTCACAAAATCGACAGTAACATCTTCCGCCGAAAGTTTCATATCAATATTCAAAACATCAGGCAAAACCTCACCGTTCGTCTGCCTTTTCACGCTTTCATCAATAGCATTTCGGACATCTTCAAACTTCACAACACTTCCGTCAAACGAAAATCCGCCAGCAAACTCATGCCCGCCACCACCTAAAAACAAATCTTTATTTTCATTAATAATTTGATAAATATTAACACCCTGTAAACCACGGCACGAACAGCGATAAACATCTCCGTCCTTACGCATAACAAAAGCAGGTTTGACGTATGCCTCAACCAACTTTGACGCCGTCAAGCCAATAATCCCGATGTGAGTCTCTTCATCGCAAATTACAATCGAATGTTTAAACAATTCAGGCGATTCTTTAACAATTTTATCCGCACGCTGAAAAGCCTCATCACACAAGAGTTGACGGGTTTCATTAATTTCATTCAAACTATTTGTAATCAAATCGACTTCATTTTCGTCATCAGAAATCAGCAACTTGAACGCCGTTTCCGCCCCGTGACTTTCAAGCCTGCCAACAGCATTAAGTCTCGGAACAGCAGTAAACGCAACCGTTTCAGAAGTAATAGCAGAAAAATCCTTTACACCAGCATTTTCAAAAAGCCTTGTAATGCCCAAGTTAACTTTGTTTCGAATAGATTTCAAGCCCGAATAAACAATCCGTCTATTTTCAAGCAAAAGAGGCACAATATCACCAATCGTCCCCATTGTGGCAATCGGCAAAATTTCCTCAAAAAATTCAGGACAACCAAATTTATTCAAAACCGCAGTTGCAATTTTCAGCGCAACGCCCGCTCCAGAAAGATAACAGAGACTTTCAATGTCACTTGAGGACAAATTTTCATCAAGCACACCTTTTGCCTTCGGATTAATAATCGCAAAGGCTTTCGGCAATTCTTCAGGTGCTTCGTGGTGATCAGAAATAATCACATCCGTTTTAAAAGTCTGAGCAAGATTGACCTCTGCATTGTTCGAAACACCACAATCAACCGTTATTATTAACTTTGCTTTATGTTTGGAAATCAACTTAATAATCGCATTATTGTTGAGTCCATGACTTTCGCTATCCCTATCAGGCAAGTAATAATCAACGTTTGCACCGATTTTTTTCAAAGTTTTATACAAAATTGCGGTACTCGTCACACCGTCGGTATCAAAATCGCCGTAAACCACGACTTTTTCTTGATTTTCGACCGCAAATTTTATTCTATCCAAAACCTTTTCGGCATCATTGAACACAGAAAACGGTAAATAATCGTACTTTTCGGGATTCAAAAAAATTTCGGCTTTTTCGTCTGTATCAATATTTCTCGAGAGCAATAACTTCGCAAGCAACGGATTTTCTTTTTCCAAAGAAAGATTGCCCGCTATCTGACGGTATTTCCAAAGTTTCATAATTTTTTATAATCACCTTCTTGGTAATCATCATCGTCATCATCGTCCTCGCTATCCAAATCTAAATCAGCGTCAGGATCATCAATTTCGGGAACTTCTTTGATTTTGTCGATTACCATTTTTGCCATTTCTTTGGCAACAAAAGATTGAACCTCTTCATCAGATTCTTCAAGCAAAGTTATTGCGGTATGCAAGGTCTTATCGATGTCATACCAACGGCTATGCCCCTTACTGACCAAACCGTCGTCAACCGCATCAATCAAGTCCTCAACGCTTGAATACTCACTATATGCAAGGTTATGCTCAATAATAATTTTGATAATATTTAGCGCAACTTTAATCTGTGTCTTATCATCAGAAAATTCCAAAGTCCGCATAGAACGGGACAAGACAGGGTCTTTGTCATACCAACGTCTGACATTTTCGCTGTATTCTTCACGCATTTTTCATACTCCTTTTCGTTAACCCTGTTTGTATGTTATTCCATATCCTGCTTTTGGGTACTTCCACACCAACGACTGTTTGTCGCAAGCAACTCTGCAAGCACCACATTCTAAACAATTTTCGAACTTTACAAGCATTCTATCGTCCCAATCTGTCCACTCGTAAACGCCCGCCGGACATACATATTGGCAACTTTTGTTTTCGCAAGTTCGACAGTCCTCTTTGTTCGGCACAAGGTGAGAAACCACGTCCGGAGAACTTTTTACCGTTTGAAGTTTTTCGTCTGTATTTTTGTATTCCATATTATTTTAATACTCCGATAAAGAGTTTGGCAAAATTGATAACATCTTTTATTAAACCTTTGATGTTTCTCTTTTTGACAAAATTCTTTATGAAACGCTTATACAACGATTTTTTCGGAATGTAGCCAGATTCTGTAAACATTTCAAAAAATTCGTTAATTTTTTGAGGATAAAAACTCAAGAACGAATAAGAATTATCATGAACAACTTTTACAACGTCCTTATAAGTCTTCATATCCTTATAAAACGAAGTTTCTTTGAATTTTTTCTCATAAAGAGATAGCATTTTTTCAGAAAAATCGTTCTTTTCCAAAGCCTCAATCGCTGTTTGAGCAGCCAGCATACCACTCATCATCGCAATGTTCGTGCCTTCCCAATGAACATTATCAACAAGCATCGCCGCATCGCCAACAACCATCACGCCGTCACCATAAAGTTTCGGAATTGAGTTAAATCCACCCTCAGGTATCAAATGTGCAGAATATTCTAAAAGTTCGCCACCCTTTATTAACGGGGCAATCGAAGGGTGTTCTTTCAACTGATTTAACAAATCATTCGGTGTCAATTTGCGTTTTTTCAACTCGTCAATATTTACCCCAAGCCCAATAGACACGGAGTTTTTGTTCGTATAAATAAATCCAAGCCCCGTAATCCCTTTCATTGGCGCACCGACAATCTCGGTCACACAACCGCTTCCGTCAGTAAGATTAAACCTTTCCTCGATAACTTCTTTCGGCAACGAAATAACTTCCTTGACCCCGATTGCGATTTCCGAATCCTTAAGATTTTCCCTCAAGCCGATTTGTTCTGCGAGAGTAGAATTTACGCCATCAGCAAGAATTACGATATCTGCAAAAAATTCTTCTTCATCAGTTTTAATACCGACAACTTTTCCGTCATTCACAATCAATTCACGAACGACAGTCATCGGAGAATAATAAGCACCCAATTCAACCGCACGTTCTACACACCATTTATCCCATTTTGCACGAATTACTGTATAACTCGTCTGTGATTTTTCGTTGTTATAACTAACCGTAACGGCTGTCTCATCGTCCGTTATCATATAACGATGCGTTTTGTTAACACGTTCAATAGGTGCTTCTTCCTTGAATTCGGGATAAATATCTCTCGTCGGATAATCATAAATCGCCCCACCAAACATGTTCTTCGCTCCAGCATAAGAACCACGTTCGACAATTACAACCTGTTTGCCTGCACGAGCAAGCGTAATGCCCGCTGCGACACCTGCCACACCGGCTCCGACAATTATTACATCTGTTTTATTTGCCGTCATGTTCTATCCCTATTTAAAATATCTTTAATTATACATTTTTTTTCAATATTCGGCAATGTTGTAAAGTTTAACTTTTTTAAAAATTTTGCCGCAAGCAAAGTTATACATCATAATCTAATTATGAAAATAATTAAAAAACTTTTATTACCTTTAATATTAGCCTCAACATTTTGCCCACAAGCCAACGCTCTTGACATAATTTTTCCCCAATCAAATCCCTACAAAACGTCATATCACACGACTTACATAATGGGAAATGTTAAAAAAGGTGCGGAATTAAAAATCAACGATGAAACCGTAAAAGTTTGGGCAAACGGTGCTTATTGCCATATTATTTCACCCGAAAATGGCGACCATGAATATAAATTGACCGAAACATACACTGACGAGAACGGCGAAATTGTTACAAATGAAAAAATTTTAAAAATAAAAAAATTGGCAGGGCCTAAAAAACCAACCACCTCAACCCCTGCCCCCACTGATTTTCCAAAATTTCACCACAAGGCAAAACAACCACAAATTACCCCCTATGAAAAACCAAAATTTGCCTACATCTTAACAGACGGTGCGCCTGCTCGTTCTTACCCTTCTACAAACGGCGATAGAATCTCTCATCTTCCACAAAAAACAGTCGTAATCGTCGAAGGCGAATACAAAAATTGGTACAAAATCCAAACAAATACAGAACCTCTTTGGATTTATAAAAATAACGTAAAAGTCTTATATCCATTGGATAATGAACTTCTCGTCACAATCCGCCGTGCAGATATTTTTCAAGATGAAGATTTTTCATATCTTCAAATGACATTAGATATTCCCGTTCCATACAAACTTACAGAAAACGGAGACGAAGTGGATTTGACCGTTTGGGGTGTTTATGACATCAACGAACTTAACAAAGTTTTGAAAAAGCAAAAGAATCAAAACTGGAAAATTAAAAGTTACGAGAACAATGTCTTAACCCTCTCAACCCATTGCGACAGTGGCATTTGGGGTTACGATGCAACTTACGAAAATTACACATTAGTCCTCAAAAAAAGAAAATGCCCAATTATATATCCAAATACCCCATTAAAGGGCATGACCATTGCTGTTGACGCAGGTCATGGTGGAAGAGAAGCAGGCACAGTTGGACCGACAAAGATTCCAGAAAAAGTTGTGAATCTTGCAATATCAAAACAACTTCAAGCAGAACTTGAACGACGTGGTGCAAACGTAGTAATGACAAGGACAACCGACACAGATGTCGAAATATATTCCCGTCCTAAAATCGCTAACGACAACAACGCCTCAATCAGCATAAGTATCCACGCAAACTCAATGGTCGATGGCAATCCACTCGAAAGACATGGTGTGAGCGTTTTTTGGTACAATGACCACGCAAAAGACCTTGCCCACAAAATCAAAAAATCGATGGTCGAAGAGTTAAAACTTCGAGATGACGGAACAAGATACGCAAGTTTCGTCCTAACTCGTCCAACCATGCCCGTTTCGGTCTTAGTCGAAGTCGGCTACATGCCAAATCCTGACGAATATTTAAAATTAACAAATCCAAAATTTCAACGCCAAGCGGCAAGGGCAATCGCAGACGGACTTGAAAAATTTCTCAAAGAAAAATCAAAATCCATCGAAATCGAAGAGGGCAAAGTCTTTCTCCCCATTTTGAACAAAGGTCAAAGACGTCTTTCGGAATAATTATCTTATTTTCTGAACGTAATAAAATTCCCCAAAAACATCATCTTCTTTGAGCAAAACCTTTGTATTCTTTTTAATCCACTGATTTATGTCGTCCGCAGAAACCTCGTCGCCATAAACTTTTGAATTATAAAACCAAATGCACGTTCCAACAGGAAAGTCGTCAAGACCTTTTCTCTCTCGCATTGTCTCATCTTTAATCCTTGAATCATAAAACAAAAAATTCTCTTGAAAATCTTGATAAACAACATTTTTTCCGTGATATTTATGATTTGTGTCGTAAATGTTAAAAATACCTTCTCCTTGAAAATCAACAAAAATTATATCTGATGCTTTAACATTTTTTGTCTCAAGTTTTTTCACATACTCTCGAGCGTTCGAGCGATAGTAATAGTAAGGAACTGCATCACTTATTTTATCAATTTTATACTTCGAAAAAAGGAAAAGATTCACAAGGAAAAATAAAAATATAAAACTCTCAAAAACAATATTCAAAATATCATTTTTTGTTCTTAAAAAATCAAACGATTTCAATGAAATAATCATCGCAAATGGCAAAAACCAAATTATCGTCCTCGATTCCATAAACGGATACAAATGGCAAAAACCAAAAATTATATTTACCAGAATAGGCAACCCCAAAACAAGCAACAAAAGTCGCTCCCTGAGTGCAAGATAAACGAGTCCGACAAAGAACATCACGCTCATCACCGCAACCAAACAATACCCGTAAACATACTTAGCGAAAGACTTTACCGACTCTACCGAATTAAATACGTCACAACCTTCCGCCCACATCGACAATCCAAGCATTTCTCCCTGTAAAGTTTTAAAAATCATAAGAAAAAACAAACTTAAAGAAAATAAAACATACGGCAAAGCCATACATAACAGGTGTTTATAGTTTTTTTCTTTCAAGTATTTAAACAAAAAATAAAAACAAATCGGAACGACAACAAACTCCGCAGGTAAGGATATAAATCCTGATAAACCAAGAAATACGCCAAAAAACACCGCTCTTTTATTCGTTGTGAGTTTATCCTTAACCAACAAAAAAACATACACAATCAAAAGCGAAAAAAACACATCAGATGAATATTGTTTAAACTCTTGCGAAAAGTATATCAAAGCGTTACTAAAAATCATGCCCGTCATCAAACATAACGACAAGGATTTGAATTTGAAAACTTTTTGTCCGACAAAAAACGCCAAAATACAAACCAAAAGCCCAGTTAAATAAGGAAAAAACCTCAACGCAGTTTCATTCAAACCAAAAAGGCAATAAAAAAGTTTAAAAATACACATAACAAACGGCGGACAGCATTGGTTTCCGTCCAAAGGCAAAAAAAGTTGTCCAAAAGTTCTATTTTGAATATTTGAAATCAAAGCCCCTTCATCACCGAAAAATCCAGGTTCAAAAAGCCAAACTTCCGTACGGTATATCAACGCAAATATTACCAAACAAATCGCTGAAAGATAAAAAATAAATTTTCCAATTTTAACAACAATATTTTTCATTTTTATCTCCGAAATAACACATAAATACCCGAAGGCTCTTTGATTTCTTGAATTATAGCACAATTATTTTTGACAAAATCATAATTTTTCAAAGATTCATCTCCAATAAACGGATACTCCGCAATGTAAATATGCACACGGCTTCCGAGCGGAATTTTTTTAACAAAACTATCAAAATCTTCCACTTCTTCAATGTTTTTATCAAAAATTATTAAATTTTTATCCCTATCATAAATTCTCAAACTTGCATCACGACCTCTTGAATAAACCCAATCTCCTTGACGATATTGAGTTTCAAGATGTTTATAAAATTCTCTTGCTGTTGACATACAAAAATATTGACGATTGTTCAAAATTTGGCTCAAATAATTGATATCAAACGTTTTCCAGAAATTCACCGTAAAAATCAATAAACAAAATGAAAGAACCCCAAAAACCTTGCCATTCTTATAGAAATCAACAAAATCACCCGTTTTAAAAATAAAAATCAAAAACATCGGCAACAAAAACAAAGTTTGTCTTTCAAGAAACGGATATTTCCCACCAAAAGCGAGCAAAATCATTACTACACAAGGCGATACAAAACAAACCGCTTTCAATTTATATTTTAAAATCATCAAAATTAAACCGACAATCATTAAAGAAACAAACGACCAAAGTTGCCACGCCGAAAAGTTCAGAACAAAATGATAATGAATAAAATCAAAGAGATCATTATAATTATGCGGATAAAAATACCCATTCCCAATCTCATTCCAAGCCGATTTTAACCATTCTAAATTTGTCCGTCGAATTATGACTTCTACATAATACCAACTTGTCATAACACCCGAAAACACTGACAAAGTTAAGAATTTCAACAGTTTTTCTTTTGAAAAACTGAACAAAATTTTGCAAAACAAAACCCCGAAAATGCCCATAAAATAAAAAATCGCACTATAAGCACTCCAAGAAGCAATACCAGCCAAAATTCCCCACAAAAACGCCTGTTTATAAGACATTTTGTCAAACGATAAATAAAAAATTGCAATCGAAATCAAAAGGGCAACCAAAAAATCAGTCGCATAAAATTTGTAATATTGCGTGTAAAACAGTAAATTTTCGTTTATAGCAACAATCGACAAAGGAATTAAAAACAAAAAAGGAGTTTTTAAAATTTTTCTCGAAAGCACCGCCATCGCTGGCAACGCCAACACTGACGCCATAAACGGTAAAAATCTAAAAGAAAGTTCCTTCAACCCAAACGCCCAATACAAAGGCTTTGTCAACGCAAAAAATATCGGTGGCGAATATTCTGCCTCAAGCCCACGCCAAATAGGATATTTCCCGTCTAAAATCCCCAACGCATTGCGGATAAGAGCATCTTCGTCCACCCAAAAAGACAAATCAGTCTGCCAAACTTTCCACCTCAAAACAATCCCTGCCAAAATAACAATAACGGCAAAAATTATTTCAAAAATACTGACAAAATTTATCCTTTTTTCGTTCATAAACCGATTTTATCACGAATTCCCCTAAAAAACTTACCAAGAGTAATAGAAAAAATAAATATTTATTTTATAATTTATAAAAAAGGAAATTTTTATGACAAATTTTATAAAAAACACATTAGAAGAGTTGAAAACCTTTGCGGTTAAAGGAAATGTAATCGACATGGCTGTCGGTATAATTATCGGTGCCGCATTTGGAAAAATCGTTGACTCAATGGTAAAAGACATCATAATGCCACCTTTGGGTTGGTTAATGGGAAAAGTTGATTTCACAAACTTGTACCTGACGTTACCGAACAATAATGGCGAAATTATCAAATACCCTTCACTTGAAGCCGCACAATCAGCAGGCGCAGTCACAATCAACTACGGCGTTTTCATCAACTCGCTCATCAGTTTTTCAATCGTTGTTATTGCCGTATTTATCCTGATTAAAGCAATAAACAAACTCAAATCGCTTGCTGTGAAAGAATGTGAAAAAGAAGAAGCAATCACGACAAAAACATGCCCGAAATGTTTCTCTACAATCAACATCAAAGCGACAAAATGCCCTTGTTGCACAAGCGATATCGAGTAATCAGCAACAAAACATTTTCGAAAGATTTTCAAAAATCAAATATTTTTATGAAAAAAGATTTTTGAGGAACTTGCCCACTTTAGTTTTAGGTTGATAACCACCATCATTTTCAGCAATTGTATTGCCATTGCTTGAAGTGATGTGAGTTTCTGCCAATCCAGGGGTCAAATCAGTCATAGAAACTTGATTTGCGTTAGCGAGGAATTTATCTTTCGGATAAGTAATTTTTTGTGAAGAATCCCAAGGATTTACAACGTAAACATTGTCATCATCAACGCCTACAATACTGTATGCGTGAGCAGTCGTGATAGAACCAACGCTTGGGTCTTTTTCTATGAACGAACAGTTCATTACATACTTGTTAGAACTTTCACCGTACGTTTCAAGCATTTCAGAAACGGCATCTTTATCTCTATAAACAAATTCAGATTTTTGTCCAGTAATATAATAGATAGCCTCATCAATTTGACCACCTTTAAGAGGATCTTCAACCGTTGCCTCTTTTCCGGCTGTTCTGCTCAAATCACGACCGTTTTTCTTGTAATCCCCAGATGCGATTAATTCTCTTCTATAATCACCGATAGCCCTTTCGAGCAAATTCATATCAGTGTCACCCGTTGAGAATTTCGCACTCGGACTCGAATATTCATTGTCGATAATTTCTTTAGGCGAGTAAGTGTATGATTTTCCAACACCTCTCAACGTAACAGTGACACTTCCGTCATCATTTTGTTTTATGGAATCCTTGATTATTGAAGAACCGTAAGATGAAGTTCTCAAAGAATTTGTGCCAGCCAAAACCCAACAATCGCCGAGTCCTGAACCTTGCTTAGTATCTTCGATTTCACCATTTATATCATAGTTGTATTTTTTGTCTTGTGAGACAATTTTGTTTTTGTCATCATAAACATTTGTAGTTGTTGAAAGATAAGTTTTTGTGCTTACCGTTCTTGAACCATCATCGTTGTAAACCGTTGAAGTTTCTTGATTTTGAGTTTTATCTTTTGGGTTGTTGTAAGTGTAGTTTGTGACTCTTCCTTGATCGTCTAATTCTCTTGTTGATGTTGTTTTTGTTCCGTAATAATATGAGATACCGCTTTTTGTGCCATCATCATTAGCGTTTTCAACATATTTCGAGGTCATATTACCTTTATAATCATATCTTAATTTTGTAACATCACCATTTTCGTATTGAAATTCTTTTTCTAAACCATTGTCTATAAACGACGCATTGACCGATTCCATTGCGTTTTGATACAAAATATCCAAATCATCAGTGGTAAAGTTTTCATCATCTTTCGATGCCAATTCTTCTGTGCTGAGTGCAGCAACCGCTTTCAATTCTTGTTCAGTAACAACGCCGTCACCATCTGCATCTAAGGCATTAAAAATATTTTCTGCACCGTATTTTTGAACCCCTTTCATTGTAGAAGTCGG
>SAMEA104315430__coassemble_979_pt1 | contig 10279 bp, 12 predicted proteins | sample SAMEA104315430__metabat2_low_PE_035 | metagenome-assembled genome bin SAMEA104315430 (sample SAMEA104315430) | gut metagenome | biome: Monkey gut; feature: monkey-associated habitat; material: faeces | place: China | collected 2013
ATATACTCTGGTGCATACGCCACGTTTTTGCGGGCAGTTTTCCAAAGCTGGTGACTTCGTCTTATCTGTCAATTTTTGACGTTCTTTGCGAACTAATTGTGCAATAGTCGGCATTATTTTCTCCTTTTTGTTATTCAACTCGTTATCAGCACATTACGAGTACCCCCTTGTCGGGAAGTAATTCTATTTAACTTTAGACATAACTCATTGTCAACCACCTGTTTTCAAAGAGTTACATACATTTAATAATTTTTAATAAAATTATTTGTTTTCTTTCTTTATCAGGCTATCAAGTGCGGTTTCGAGCGTTTTGACCTTGTTCTCAAGTGCCGCAATTTCGCTATCTTTTTCCGCTCCTGATATTGAATTTTTTTCTCGTTCTTTTTTATATGCTTTCAATTTATCTTGTTCCGCAACATCAAAAAACATGTGTAAAACAGACGAATACAACATTCCTAAAAGATATACAACCGTTATCAATATTGCAACAGTCGTATGATATTCTTTTCCGTTTATCGGGCATGTATAGTTGAAATCCATCGGCATGAACGTATTCAAAGCGAAATAAAACGCCACCGCCGTTAAAATTTCTACCAACAAAATAATCAAATTTTTATTCATTTTTATCGTCCCTCAATTTATTCAAAACCTTTGTAATATCATTATCCGCAGAAATTGCTATGTCAATTCTTTCTTCAGACATGTTAAAAAAAGACAATTTATAAGCCTGTAAGACCTGTTCTGTTGTTTTAACTTTTATTTTTTCTCCGCCATAAAGACTATCGTTGACAATTGGGTGTCCTAAATATGCCAAATGAACCCGAATTTGGTGCGTTCTGCCAGTTTCGAGTTGGAGTTCTAAAAGTGTATATCTTTTGAATCTTTCAAGTACGGTATAGTGTGTCACAGAAGGTTTTCCGCCTTCTTGGACACAAAATTTCTCGCATTTCGTTTTATGCCTTGCAATCGGTTCATCAACCGTTCCTTTATCTTCAGAAAAAGTTCCTGAAACTACCGCAAGATACCTGCGAATAGCCGTTTTTGTCTTAATTTGTTCTGCTAAAAATTCGTGCGCCTTATTGTTTTTTGCGACCATCAAAAGTCCCGAGGTATTTCTATCGAGACGATGAACGATTCCTGGACGCATTGTGCCGTTTAAATTCGACAGTCCATTATAACCATACTTGTTTAAAAGTGCGTTTACAAAGGTGTTTTCACGTTCTTTCATTGTTGGGTGAGTGAGCATGTCTTTTGGTTTATTTACGACCAAAATATTTTCGTCCTCGTATCTGATATCGAGCGGAATGTCTTGTGGCTCAATCAAAATCTCTTCTGCATCTTCAATCGATAAATCGATTTTGTCGTCCTCTTTTATGCTGTATGAGGGTTTTTCTATTTTTCCGTTAACCTTAACCTCACCGTGTTTTATGGCTGATTGGATTTTACTCCTTGAAAAATCTGGCAAAACGCCTGTTAGATAAACATCGAGGCGAACTCCTTCGTCATTAATCTCCGTATATAAGGTCGTCTTCTGCATCTTTATTCTCTTGAATTTCACGTCTTTTATCGTTTACTATCGACAATGCAATCACTACTGCCGCAACAGTTATCATAATGTCATTGAGATTGAAAACTGGGAAGTTGAAAAGGTTTATTTTTATAAAATCTTCAACGTATCCCAAAGTGAACCTTTCTATTGCGTTTCCGGCAATTCCTGCCGTAAAAAGTGATAACATCATCAAAAAGTTTTCAGAAATATAGAGTTTGTTTGACAAAAGGTAAATTATTATTGCTAAAATTATTACGACTGCAAAAATTACCAACCAATCTTGAAATCCAGCAAATAGGTTAAAAGCCGCACCGTTATTCTTTACAAGCACTAATGAGAAAAACGCATCGGTGTTTGTGAACATTTCGCCGATGACTTTTTTTAAAATGTATGACTTCAAACAAAACGCTAAAATCGAATAAATGACTGCGTTTCCCAAATAACTCAACAGTCTTTTTAATCTGTTCACTGTTGACCATCTTTCTCTGCGGGTTTATCTGCTCGTTTTTTTACAATTTTTTGTGGCATTGGGTGAAACACGTTAACCCTTCTCATCACTATTGCAGAGCCTGTTGTTTCGAGTTCGTATTGATTATCTGCAATCAGTTTTGGTGAGGTCATTCCGATTGTCGCAACGGCATATTCGTTATAGTTGTCAGAATTAGCAGTGACAAGTCTTTCAAGCACTCCGTCGCCCTTGATTGCTTTAAAGTCTGTTTTAGGCAAATTCATAGGATAAATAATTGGTGATGAAAATAACGATGCCGCCACAAAAACTTCTTTCATTGGAGCAAAAGCCAAGGAAATCGTATATTCGCTACCTGATTTTACTTGCGATGGAACATTTATTGAAAAATATACGCTTCTCGCTGCGCCATAAAGGATTGAACAGGTTTCGTCCATAATATTTGTTGAGGCGATTTTCCATTTTCCGTTTTGGCGTTTTAAGTAATAGTAAACGTCCGCAGTCGAGATTATAAGCCCGTTTCCGTCAATTCCGTCAACTGGTTTTAATGTTTCCGCTTCCCCTGTTTCTGTAACATGAACAACTGCATAATCGTCGTTTATTGCGATATTATTGACTTTCGTGAATAAATTTTTAACCTTGAAACTTGAAAATCCATTTTTAACTGATTTTATGTAGGTGTCGATGTCATAACCGTCATTATTGACGAAATCCTCGCTATACAAGAGTTTCAACTTTTTCAAATCTTGTTTCTCTGTATAAGAGTCAAGTTTTTTGAAAATATTCAAAATTTCTTTTTGTGGGTCAGAAGAAAAAACTTTCCCAAAACCGACGGCAGCAATTCTGTCATCAACAGAAACCTCGTCAGTTTCGTCTGCTAAAACAGGTTGTTGTGCAAATGCGGTCAAAACGACCGTCATTGCAAGTAAACTAAACAATTTTTTCTTCAATTTTATTGATTTCATTTGGTTTATCATTTTTCTTTCTGTAAATCATAACGAACGTAAAATCGGTTGCAATTAGCAAAAAACAAGCCACATACATCCAAAATACGATATCCATATTATACAATATTTTGTGAAGCATGCCACAAATGTAACCGATTAATACCAAAACGTAAAAAGTTCTGCTTTTTCCACTTGCAGTCTTTGTTTTAAGCGTTTTGTATAGAGCAAAAGGCCAACTTGCACCAAAACAAAAAATCATGCCCGCTTCAAAAATGCTCATGCTCTTAACTTGTAGTGATGCTATTAAAAAGTCCATTTTCTTCTCCGAAATAATAATATCATAACTATGATTTTATCGCCAATAATCCGTTTGTTTCTATTGCTTTTAAAATTTCATCGACCGAAATATCGTCCATACAGGGCGTGTATTCTTCGTTTCTCAGACGGCAACTATTTTTTCCGCAAGGAATACAGTGCAAATGTTTTGATTTTATTAGATAAGTGTTTTCTCCAGAAAAGCCTTTGTTTTCAGGTGATGTCGCCCCAAAAAGCCCGATAGTCGGTATGGATAAGGATTTCGAAATATAAATTGGCGCAGAGTCAATTCCGATAAGACATTTAGCCTTTTTGAAAAATGCAGCACTCTCTATGATGTTGAATCTTCCTGCAAAGTTATGGATTTTTGGATTTATGTTTTCGAAAATTTCTAAAGCCCTTCTCTCCTCGGCAGTTCCTGTGAAAAACACATCAACGTCGTATTTTTCAACAATTTTTTCAGCCAATTCCTTGAATTTATTCAGTCGATATTTCTTGCCCTCACTGTATTTTGCAGTTTGAGTCGAAATAACAACAAAATCATTCTCTGTCGGAATTGCCGTTTGTACATGGTCTTGAAGGTCTTGCGGTATTTGAATTTCAGCATTTTCAATAAACTCTAACCCGTCGAAATTTTCGCTTACTGTTTTGAAGTAATTTTCGACTGGCGAAATGTTTTGTGCGTTTTCGACTGTTATTGTTTGATTTGCACCGATTAAAAGAGATAAAAGATATGATTTTATTGTGGCGTTCAAGTCGATTATTGTGTCATATTTTTTCGTTTTTAATTTTTTTGCTGACTTGAAAACTTCACAAAACGTAACGTTTTCAACAGAGAATATCTCGTTTATATTTTTTTCAAACGAGAGCATTTTGGCGGGGATTTCTTCCGTAAAAAAATCGATTTCCATTTCTGGATAGGTATTTTTCAGACTTTTTATAATTGTCAAAGAGTCAATTATTTCGCTGATAGCGCCATATTTTATTATGAGAATTTTTTTGAAATTACAACTCATAGTTAATCCTTTCAAATCGTTTTTTGTTGTTATTGTAAGAATAGAGCAAAATTTTATTTTTATCCAAAACAACTTTAACCGCATTATCGACGTCGGTTCTCAAAATTTTGACGTGGTGTTTTTTGAGTAAATCGATTGTTTCGTTGTTTGGGTGTCCGTAAATATTGAAACCTGTTGAAATTAGGGCGATTTTAGGGTTTAAATATTGTAAATATTTATCAGAGACAGTGCCTTTTGCACCGTGGTGTGCCACTTTAAGAATTTCAATGTTTTGAGGTAAATTTTTCTTTAAATTTTCAAACGAATCAACGCCACTGTCACCCGTGAAAAGCACTGTGCCATAAGGAGTTTCAAAAATATTCATCAAAGAGCGATCGTTGTCATCTCCATTTTCTGAATAAATCGCATTGATTTTGTTTTCTCCGTGATCATAGATGTTTTCAAGGTTTTTCGGAACATAGAGTGGGATATTTTTTTCTTTTGCATGTCTTTTAATTTTTTTTGCAAGTGGAGAATTGTCCTCGTATGAGCGAATTATGATTTTTTCGACGGGAATTTTGTCAGTGATTGAGATTGCACCACCTGCGTGATCGGAGTCAAAGTGTGATAAAATCATTAAGTCTAAATGGTTTATTCCCTTGTCCTCAAAGTATTTCAAGACAATTCTTTCTGCTGCGGGCGAAAATGTTTTAAATGGTGCTTTGCCCGTATCAATCAGGATATATTTTTCTGTCGATGTTTTGATTAAGAAAGAATCTGCATTTTCTACATTGAAAAATACGACTTCGTTTTTATGATTTTTGTATGGAATGTATGTTAAAGTTAGTAATATCAAGGAAATTGTGGCAAATATTACGAAAAATTTTCTTTTATTCTCAACGGCAAAATAGAAAATGATTGAGAGTAAAATAATGTAATACAAAATTATCTGAATTATGCTTGGTGAGGGTACTGTGACGTTTGAATAAGGCAACCTCGAAAAGAAATCTGCCACCCCAACTATGAAACTCAAAAAAGGCATTAACAAAATATCAAAAAATTTTACGCAATAGTACGCAATCGGCTTGATTGTGGCAAGAATTGAACTTGTGAAGCCCAAATAACTCACTATTGAAAGCGTTGGAACGACTGAAATGTTTGCAAACACTGCGTATGGAGAAAATGAATTAAAATAAAACATTTGAATTGGTGCTGCAAAAAATTGGGCTATGATTGGCACTATGACAAAAGATGCGACAATATTTAAAAATTTATTCTTTATCTTGTCGAAAATTAACGGGCATGTTGAAAGTAATCCAAGCGTAACGGTGAAAGATAACTGAAACCCAATGTTTGTAACCATAGTCGGCGATATAAGTAGCATTAATAATGCCACAATAAACAAAAGAGTGACTGAATTTGCTTTTCTGTCGATTAATTTTCCGAACAAAATCAACAATAGCATTAAAGTCGCTCTTAAAACTGGTGGTCCAAATCCAGTCATGCAAGTGTAGCAAACCACAGATACCATGCCGATTATGATAGATAATTTGTAGTTAATTCGAAGAATTTGCGAGAGGAAAAACCACATTCCGAATATCATACTTACGTTCATTCCTGATGCAGCAATGATGTGGGTTAAGCCTGAATGTTGAAACGATGTTTTCATCTCTGGGGTCGGGCTGACTGCATCGTCTCCGAAAACAATTCCGCCTAAAAGTTCAAGTTCTGGCGATTTTATATTTGTTGCGTGCATATCGACGATTTTGTTTCTTAGTCTGTTTAAAGAAGCAAGAAACTTGTAAAAGCCTTTGTCGGGCTTAGATACGAGCATGAAATTACCATCGTTGACAAATAATCTTGCGTGGATATTTTGTAATCTTAAATATGTCGCATAACAGAATTCAGATGGGTTTGAGGCTGGCTTTGGAGTTGTTAATCTTCCTGTTAAGGTGATTGTGTCCCCTGTTTCGATGTTTTCATAGACATTTTTGTTTGAGAAAAATGTGACCAAAATCTTTGAATTTACTTGTTTCGGTGCTTGTTTGTATAGACTGTATTTTTGAACGTCAAGGGAAAACTTTGTAAAATCTTCTGATGAAGATGATGGAAGCGAAACAACCTTGCCTGTTAGCGTTATATCGTTTTTTGGCGCAATGGAAGCAAGTTCATCGTAATCTTTCATTCTGAAAGATGTGTTAATGAATCCAATTAAAAATATTAAAAAACAGGCGATTGCGTATTTTCCTGTGACGAAATGTTTACTTATCGCAATAAAAAGCATGGCAAAAAGAAGTATTGCAAAAGGGGTAACGCAATCGGTCAAAAAACTTGCAATTCCTATAATGTAGCATATTACGAATAGTATCGTTTTGCATTGCTTTTCCATATAAAAAGTATCAAATAACTTCATAAAATTATCAACAAATTTTTTTTGTGTTAATATTGGTGTATATGTGAGGTGCAAATGGAACACTTAACAAAGACAATATGTGGCTTAACCGTCAATTTAGATACACTGGTTACGATGTGGTCTGTCATGGCGTTTTTAATTGTATTTTCTTTGTTTGCGACAGTAAAAATGTCGATTTTTCCGACGAAATTGCAAGCAGTAGCGGAAGCGATTGTTGGTATGTTTGTTAATTTGACAAACTCGATGATAGGCGGAAAAAATGCAAAGAAACATGTCCCGTTGGCAGCATCATTGTTTCTCTTTATCGTAACTGCAAACCTTTGTGGTCAGTTGCCTTTGAGAATGTTTCACCTCTCGAAAGGAGAACTCGCTTCCCCGACGAACGATATCAACTTGACCGCAGCAATGGCAATCATAGTGCTTGTTTACTATGTTGCTGTTGGTATTAAGAAGAAAAAATTCAAATTCTTTTTGCATGAATTTTCATTTGTCGGAATTGTAATGGCGCTTGTTGAAATTCTTGAAATGTTCACGAGACCGTTGAGTTTGGCAATCCGGTTATTTGCGAATATTTTTGCGGGCGAAGTTCTTGTCTCTATTGCATTATCGGCGTGTGCATATTTTGTTCCGCTTCCGGTAATGTTATTTGAAATTTTGGTTGCATTTATCCAAGCAACCGTATTTATGATGCTTACGGTAGCGTACATAGGCTCTGCCGAAGGCGAAAGTCACTAATCAAACAATTTTATAAGGAGAAAAAATTATGGCAGCAGAATTGGCTCAATTAGGTGCAGGTATTGCAATCGGTTTTGGCGCAGTTGGTGCAGGTTTAGGTATCGGTATTGCGACAAAAGGTTTGATGGACGCAGTTTCAAGACAACCAGAAGTTGCTGGTAAAGCGTTCGGTTTCTTCCTTTTGGGTGCTGCACTTTCAGAAGCGTGCGCATTGTACGGTTTCGTAATTGCATTCCAGTTGTTAGGAAAATAATAAAAGGTCAGTTCGATGGAATTTAACGCAACGTTTTTAGTATCAGCAATAAGTTTTATTCTGTTCGTTTTTGTTATGAACGCTATCTTGTATAAGCCTGTAATCAAGATTATGGAAGAAAGAGAAGCGTTTTTAAAAACGAATTCGGATGAGGCTGAAAATGCTCGTGCAACAACGGGCAAAATTGCAGAGAAGAAACAGTCTGAACTTGCAGCTGCAAGGGCGGAAGCGACGGCTACCGTTACAAATGGTACAGAAAAATTCAAGGCGGAAAATAAAACTGCAACTGAAGAATTTGAAAAGGCTCAAAAAAGCCGTATCGAGGACGAAAAGGCTGTTTTGAATAACGAAGCGGAAAATTCAAAAGAAGAATTGAACAAAGGTTCTGTCGAAATCTCGAAGATTATTGTTGATAAGGTTTTGGGGGTGTAGATGATAGACTTGTCTTGGAATAACATAGTTCATTCAAATATGCTGAATTTTCTTATTTTGGCGGTTGCGCTTTATTTCTTGCTTAAAGATAAAGTCAAAAGTGCAGTCGATTCAATGACGGAAAAAACTATAAAAACGGTGAACGATTCCGTTGCGGACAAGGAAAATGCTCTTAAAACTTTAGAAGAAACAAAATTAGATTACGAAAAAACTCCTCAAGAAACGGCGGAAATCAGAAATATTGCACAAAATACACTCCGTTCACTTGAGAAAAAAGCAGCAGAAGATACTGAAAAGGCTAAACAGATTATGGCTGAAAATGCAACAAAAACAGTTGCAAGCGAGGTCGCAAAAATTAATTCAACCTTGTCAAAGGAAACGGCTGAAAATTCAGTAAAGACGGCACTTGATGATATCCGAGCAAGACTTTCTCAAGATGAAAACTTGCACGATAGATTAATCGAAAATGCAATCGAAGAATTGGAAAAAATCTGATGGATAAGATTAACTCAAAACTTGCAAATACGGCGAAAAAATATGCAGAAGCACTATTTGAGGTGACTGAAAACTCAAATACAACAAATAGTGTTATCGAAGATGTTAACTTGATTTCAGACACATTCTGCGAAAATTCGGAACTCAGAACATTTATGTCAAATCCGATTATCAAACTTGAAGATAAAAAAGATGCTATAAAGCAAATTTTTGAGGGCAAAGTGTCTGAAACGGCAATGAACTTTTTGTATCTTTTGGCAGATAATTCAAGATTTGATGCTGTTTCTGAGATTAAAGGTGCATACGTTGAACTGATTAAGCAAAAACAAAATCTTATGACCGTAAAGGCAGTGACGGCGGTCGAAATGAAGGATTATTTAAAAGAAAAACTCAAGAGAAAACTTGAGGAAAAACTTTCGAAACAGGTTGAGATTGAATATTCGATTGACCCTGAAATAGTTGGCGGAATGATTGTCGAAATTGACGGCAAGACTATTGATAATTCCGTCGTGACTAAATTAAAAAACATTAAAAAGCAACTTATATAAAAGGATAAAAAAATGGCAACCATTAGACCTGAAGAAATCACGTCGATATTAAAGACGAAAATTGAAAATTACAACGTCGAAACCGATGTTAACAGTATCGGTTCGGTATTGTCGGTCGGTGACGGTATTGCAAGACTTTACGGGTTAAAGAATGCAATGTCGAGCGAACTTGTCGAATTTGATGATGAAAACAATACTTTAGGTATGATTTTGAACCTTGAAGAAGACAACGTTGGTGTTGTAATTCTTGGTGATTATACTCATATCAAAGAGGGTATGACGGTCAGAACGACTGGCAGAATTGCATCAGTTCCAGTAGGAGACCAACTTATCGGAAGAATTATCGACCCGACAGGACGTCCGATTGATGGTAAAGGCGATATCAAAATTGACAAAACAAGAGCGATTGACACAGTTGCCCCTGGTATTGTAACGAGAAAACCGGTAAACGAACCGTTGCAAACTGGTTTGACAGCAATTGATGCTTTGACGCCTATTGGACGTGGACAACGTGAACTTATTATCGGCGACAGACAGACAGGTAAGACTGCGATTGCGATTGATACAATTTTGAACCAAAAAGGTCAAGATGTAATTTGTATTTACGTTGCAATCGGTCAAAAGACATCAACCGTTGCTCAACTTGCAAAAACTCTTGAAAAGCACGGAGCGATGGATTATTCGATTATTGTTTCAGCAAGTGCAAATGATTCTGCACCGTTGCAATACATTGCGCCGTTTGCAGGTTGTGCGATTGCGGAAGAATTTATGTGGCAAGGCAAAGCGGTCTTGATTATTTACGATGACTTGACCAAACACGCACAAGCATACCGTGCAATGAGTTTGCTTTTGAGAAGACCACCAGGACGTGAAGCATACCCTGGAGATGTTTTCTATCTTCACTCAAGACTTTTGGAACGTGCTTGTAAACTCAATGACGAGTTGGGAGGCGGTAGCATTACGGCGCTTCCGATTATCGAAACTCAAGCGGGAGACGTTTCTGCATACATTCCGACGAACGTAATTTCAATTACGGACGGACAAATCTTCCTTGAATCGAATTTGTTTAACGCAGGTATCAGACCGGCTATTAACGCAGGTATTTCAGTATCTCGTGTAGGTGGTGCAGCT
>SAMEA104315430__coassemble_1016_pt1 | contig 10072 bp, 7 predicted proteins | sample SAMEA104315430__metabat2_low_PE_035 | metagenome-assembled genome bin SAMEA104315430 (sample SAMEA104315430) | gut metagenome | biome: Monkey gut; feature: monkey-associated habitat; material: faeces | place: China | collected 2013
TTAATTCCATTAACAAATGAAGAAATTAAAAATAAATTTAGTGCAAAAGATTCAAAAGGTTGGTATTATATAGAACGATTATGGAAACGAGGAATTGGTGGCAGAAAAGAAGATGTTCCTTCTCTACATTTTCCCATATATTTTGATGAACAAAAATCAAAAATTTATATTGATGATGAAATCGACAATATACCAGACAAAGAAACTTTAATTAAAATCATACCTTATCAAACTCATAATGTATTAGGTAGATGGACATGGTCTAAACAAAAAATGAAAAATGAAAAAGAAAGCTTAATTGTCGTAAAAGTCGCAAACGAGTGGAAACTACATAAAAAAGTTTATTATGATGTATCAATGGGGAAAAAACCATATACAATAATTACATCAAAAATAGGTAGGACTGAATTAGGATCACTTGAAGTTAAAGATATATTAGGCGAAAAAGTTTTCGATTATCCAAAATATTCAGAACTAATTAAATATTTTATTTCGTTGAATAAAAATAAAAACTCTATTATCCTCGATTTCTTCTCAGGTTCAGCAACGACAGCTCATGCAGTTATGCAACTTAATGCAGAAGATGGTGGAAATAGAAAATATATAATGGTAAATGTTCAAGAACCTTTAAAAGAAGGTAGTGAAGCATATAAAGCAGGATATAGGACTATTTGCGACATAGGCATAGAAAGAATCAAAAGAGCAAGCAAGAAAATAAAAGAAGAAACAAATGCAAATATAGATTATGGATTTAAAATCTATGAACTCAATTCACCTTCAGACAATACACTTAATAAATGCTTATCGTTTGAAGATACGAAAAATATGCTTTTTGCATATGATATAAGAAATGATTTTATATTTAATAATATAAGCGGAGAAGAAACAATACTTCAAACTTGGAAAGTTACTGATGGATTTGGTTTTAATGCCAAACATGAGGAAATTTATTTTGAAAACATGGTTTCATATTTAGTAAAAAAAACTTTATACTTAATAAATCCTACGACTTCTGATTTTATTAAATCTTTAATAGAACAATTAGATGGTAAATTAAAAGAAATAAACAGGATTGTTTTATTTGGGTATTCATACACCTTAACACAGCAAAAATCTTTGAATATAAATATTCAGAACTTTAATGATATTAAGAATCAAGAAGATAAAATAAAAGTTGAGGTAAGATACTAATGCAAATAGAATTAAACAAGTTATCTCACCAACAAGAAGCAATAAATGCAATAATATCAGTATTCAAAGGTAAAAATGACGCAGAAATACTAAAAAATGATAAGCATCCACATTCTAATCCTATTTTACAAACCGCTCATAAAAAAGAGGATTTAATTCCAAATATTAAAAAGGTTCAAGAAAATATTCCTTTTGATATGAGAAATTTATCAGAAAATATGGAACCGCTTGTCATTGACGTAAAAATGGAAACAGGTACAGGTAAAACCTGTGTTTATACCCAACTTATGTACGAACTTAATAAAGAATTGGGATTTAATAAATTCGTTATTGCCGTACCTACAACAGCAATAAGAGAGGGTACAAAAAATTTCATTGAGGCAGACTATTCAAAAAGATTTTTTAAAAGACAATATGAAAACAAAAGAATAGTTCTGTCTGTATTTGAAGCACAAAAAAGCAGTAAAGGTAAAAAATATTTCCCAACAGCAGTAAAAGAATATTTTGACGGTTCAAGACTTAACCAAAATAAAATACATGCACTTCTCATAGGACAAGGTATGTTAAAAGAAAAATGCGCCATGGGAACAGAATTTGACCAGTCCTTACTAAACCTATATACAAAACCAAGCGAAGCCATTGCGGCAACAAGACCTATTGTAATAATCGATGAACCACATAGATTTGACAGAAGTAATGCAACTTATAAATTCATTGCAGAGAAACTGAATCCGCAAATAATTATAAGATTTGGAGCAACATTCCCAACAAGAAAAGATAGCGTTACAAAAAAGATTGTCACTGATTATGAAAATCTCGTATATAACTTGAATGCGGTAAAAGCATTTAATAACAACTTAATAAAAGGTGTAGATACTGAATATGTAGATAATCCTGACGATACAAAAATAAAAGTTTTAAATATCTCAACTTCAAAAAGTGATAAGTTTGTAGAATTTAGAAATGAAAAAACAAATAAAATATATAAGTTAAAAGAATTTGACGACTTATCGGTTATAGATTCAAAACTTTCCGAAGTAACAATAGATAGTATTAAAAAAGATGATGAAAGAGGAAGTATAGCAGTTTCACTTTCAAATGACCTCGTTTTATTAAAATCAGAATGTTTTTACCCTGAAATATTTGGAGCGAGTTATCAAGAAAAAATGATAAAACTTGCATTAATGAGACACTTTGAGACAGAACTTGAAAACGCAAACAGAGAAACCCCGATAAAAACTTTAACATTATTTTTTATAGATAATATTGAATCTTATAGAAATGAAAACTCTGAGGATAAAAAGGGAAATTTAAGGTTACTTTTTGAAGAACTTTTACAGGAAGAATTAAAAGAACAGATAAAAAAAGTGGATAAGGAAATAGAAAAGGGATATTCTTTAGAATGGTATAAAGAGTATTTGAAAAATTCACTTGAAAACATTTCCAAAACTAACGGTGGATATTTTTGTAAAGATAATTCAACAAATGATGAGGATATTAAAGCAGAAGTTGATGATATTTTAAGAAATAAAGAAAAGTTACTTTCGTATATTAATGATAATGGAAAATACAATTTAAGAAGATTTTTATTTTCTAAATGGACATTAAAAGAAGGTTGGGATAATCCTAATGTGTTTACTATTGCAAAACTCCGTTCCAGTGGTAGTGAAATAAGCAAGTTACAAGAAGTGGGAAGAGGATTAAGACTTCCTGTCGATATAAACGGTAACAGAATAAACGAACAATTCTATTTGAACTATATAACGGATTATTCGGAACATGATTTTGCTGAAAAATTAATAAATGAAGTGAATAGCGGAACATTACCTGTAATAAACATAGTAAGTATTATAAAAGATTTTGCTAAAGAGAAAGAGAAAAGTTATTTTACTATTGCAGGAAAGTTAAATGAAACAGGCGTAATAGATGAAGAAGGTAATTTGAATTTTGAAAAATTTGAAGCAATTCCGGAAGAATATAAAGACCTGAAAGAAAAAATTGAAACAACAGATAACTTCCCTCAAAGACTTAAAAACAACAAAATAAGAAACAGAAATAAAGATAAGGATATCTCGGATAAAGTTAAAATAAGAGAAAATAACTTTAATTCTTTAAGAAAATTATGGAGCGTATTAAATACAAAATATTACGTTAAATTTAAAGAACTTTCTGAAGATAAAATCATAGAACAATTAGTGTTTTCTATGAAAAAATTTAAAGATGCAAAAAGTATAATAGAAACAATGAGAACAAGAACTGTTGTAGAAAATGGACAATTAAAAACTATAACTGAAGGACTAAATAAACATTCTTTTTTAGACGAAAAAATAATACCCTATAATGATTTTCTTAAAATTATAGCGAAGAAAACGAGCATACCTATTCAGACAATACATAAAGCAGTAGTAAAATTTGATAGAGAAGTAAGCAAAGTTAATGATAAATTATTTAATGAAATGTTTGCGAAAAAAATAATATCAGATTGCCAGAACGAATGGATACAAAAAGCAGTATCTATATATACCTATGAAAAACTGGAAAATATATCTAAAAAAGAAACAGCACTGACTTATAAAAACGGTGCTGTTAAAGAATATGTTACAAATACAGACGTAGGTGTATATTTATTAGAAGGCATTGAAGCATCGTCAAAATTTTTATATGACTTGCCTCTTTATGACAGTGAAATAGAAAAAATAAACCTTGAAAATAGTGAAAACATCGGTGAGGTAGAAGTATTTGGAAAAATACCAAGAAGAAGCATAAAAATACCTACATATTTCGGTGAAACTTATAGTCCTGACTTTATGTATGTAATAAAGAAAATCGACGGAACAACAAAAACAATAAACTGTATTATTGAAACTAAAGGAGTAAAAACAGATTCCGATAAACGAGAAATTGAAAATAAAAAAATTGCCTGTGCAAAAGAATTTTATAAAAAATTACAGGAAGATTTTCAAGAAAGCAAAATAAATATAACTTATAAAGAACAAAAAACTGATGATAAAATTAAAAGTATAGTTGAAGAAGTTATTAATACATATTAAATTATATTTGATATGCTTAAGACATTTCTATTGAAGTTTAACATCTGATGTATTTAAATGAAGAAAAGAAAAAAACATCAGGTACAACAATCGGCATTGAAGTTTAACATTTGATGTATTTAAATATTACCGAAGTTGTTAAACCAAGTTGAACGCCTTATTGAAAATTAACATCTGATGTATTTAAATTTAAATATATACAAGTAAAACTTGTAAAACAAATGTATTGAGGTTTACTTTATAATATTTCTAATAATTTTAGTACTACTATAAAAAATGAGAACACATTACATTTTATTTATCGAGAGTTTTATAAAATTCTATGACATCTTTATCCGCAATTATACTGTCATTTGAAAATTTGTTTAAAATGTACAATTTGTCTTTTGTTTTAACACGACTTAATGCCACATACGCTTGACCCGCTTCCCAACAATCTGAAATATCAACAACAGCTTGCTCAAGTGTTAGACCTTGTGATTTGTGCGTTGTTATTGCATATGCAAGCACAAGAGGAAATTGCTTTCTCATAATATATGTTTTTTTGTATTCGTTATAGTATACAAACCCTTCCTTACATACAGGATAACTTTTAATTTCTCCAAAATCTACATATATAATATCATTTTGAATATCCGTGGCAGTGCCAATCGTACCATTTGCGATGCCTTTATCTACATCAATATTTTTAATAATCATAACTTTACAGTTGACTTTTAACTTCAATTCTTGAACTGATTTAGTGTTTTTTTCAATATTATCTTGTATTTTTCCTTTCTCATTAAGTGTAGAATAATCCTTTTCTGTTACATTTTTTGTGTTGTCAATTTTATAATTTATTTGTCCATTATCATCTTCATGCGGTTCTACAAAATAATTTTCTGCGGGTATTATTTTAATAGCCGTTTTTAACTTATTTAAACATTTTTCATTATGCGTTCTAACAGCGTTATTTGTCTGATAAACACGAACAATCTCGTCATTAATTTGTGATTCTTTTACAATACAATCAGACAACATTTTTTCTGCCTTATCAAAATTGCAACCCAAACGTATATCATTAAGGCATTGAGCAAATTTTATATCTTTTTCTTGCCTATGGAATGTTTTTAAAACCACATATTCCAGATTCAACTTTTTCCAACTTTCAGATAAAAATGCATAGTGCAAACTTTTGTCATTTATGTTTTTATTTTTTGTTACTGGTGGTAGTTGACAAAAATCACCAATTATCACCATTTGAATACCACCAAACGGTTGTTCCGTTCCTCTGACATATTGCAGATACAAATCTAAAAATCGAAAAGTTACATCACTCAACATTGATATTTCATCAATTGCCAAAATTTTTGTTTTCTTGATTTTATCTTTTTGCCTTTTTCTTGTAAATCTTGCCGATTTCTCCGCTCGTTCAAGAATTTCGTTTTCTATATCATTTTTATTCCTCAATTTGCTATAATCGAATTTAAACAAAAATTTCGCCCAAGAATTTATAGTAACACCTTCAATATTTATTGAAGAAACACCAGTTGTGCTTGTAATGTTACCTTTTAATTCAGGAATAAATTCTTTTAAATGTTGCAAAATATAACTTTTCCCAGTTCCAGCACCACCAGTTATAAAAACATTTTTCCCTTGCTGAATCAAATCATAAACTTTATGAAAATCATCATCTTGTTTTTTTAATCTTTCAAACTTTTCCAGTTCTTTTTCAAGTTTTTCATTTTTGAGTTTATAATAATTTATTTCTTTTTTTAATTTTTCATTTTCGTTATTAAGTGCTTCGTTTTGTTTTTTTACATCATCTTTTTGATAACAAACTCTTTCGTACTCTTTGCGAATTTTTTGAAACTGTAAATTAGAGTCCTTAATTTTTTCTTGAAACTCTTCTTTTTGTTGCATATTTGCTTTTATAAAAATTGCAAAAACAATGGTCACGCAAAATGCAACAACAACAAGAAATTCAGACGATATATACATGCACTCATTTACCTCATTATATACACATAAACTTTTTAATAATTAAACCCAAAGGACTGATTATAACTTATATTTTGTATAAAATTTATTTAGTCTTAATAATTCTTTTGGACGACGATGATTGTAAAAAAAATAATTGATGCATAAATTTATACCCCCCTTATCTTTAAACATTTTCTGTACTCCTTCAAGGATTTCATCTTTGACGTCCTCATTTTGAGGTACCTTGAGCATTTTGCCCTTACCAGCAGTAACCAATTTAGATTCACATTATATCAAATTTTGAAAGGATTTCAAGATATCTGAAACATTTTATAGCAGACATGATGAAAAAGTCGAGAGGGCAGAACAAAAAAAGTGTTAAAATCGAAAAAATTAAACCCAAAACCGTAATGTTTGTGAAACGTTTAACCCTCGAAAAACATAAAAACGTCTGCCTTAAAAAATTAAGAAACCTTGAAAAATTCTCTCACAAATTCAATCTTGGCACAGTTTTTAACAACTTGACAATATTTCTTGATCGCCTGATTAATTGAAGTTTAACATCTGACGTATTTCAACATAAATTTGGCACAACAAACGGCATTCGATACGGCAAATGAAGTCTAAATTTAATATATCTAATTTTTCGTATTGGGCTTTAATATTTTTTTTAAATAGTTTATAATGATACTGGAGCAAGGGTGTCGTTACCACCCTCACCCCTTTAATTAAAAGGCTTTGATGATGAGAATTATTACTATTATTAGTAATAATTCTTTTTCGTATATTATTCTTTGTATTTTATTAAAGTTTATTTTCAGATATGATGACCAGATATGGAACACTATGTATCCGCCGAACGGTTGGAACTGCCGTTGTTTTGTCACTCAACTCACAAAAGGTGATGTAAGAAGAAAAAACATCGAGGTTGAATCTTCAAAGGGAAGAATCAAAGAAGTTACGGAAATTGTAGGCGGAGAGGAAAAAGCCAATAACGTTTACACCTTCAGCAAGGGCGGAAATGTCTATCACCTCAAACCCGATGCAGGGTGGGAAACAAATCAGGCATTAAATTCATCAAACTATGATTTGTTGCTTTATGATAAAATCAAAAATTTTGATTATGGCTTAAAAGTACCATTAATAGAGGAAATCAACGCAAATCCCATATCGATAAAGCAAGTTCAAAAAACAATCGAAAAAGGCATATCGGAAGTTGAAAAGCAAACATTTAAAGCAAATAAAATGCCTGTTACGTTGGCGTGGTTGACACCCGAAATTTTAAAATTTACGGAAAAAGAAAAACTCAAAAACGTAGGAGCAGTGATATTTTTGTCTGATAATGACGTAATTCACCTTTTAAGAACCAATAAAAATATCAAACAAAAACTCTCAACGGAACAATTAAGAAGAATGCCGATAAATTTCAGAAAACCCGATGCGGTTTATTACGACACACAAGATAACGCTTTGATTTACATTCAAAAACTTCCGAAACAAGAAATCAAAGATGAAAAAGATATTATCAAATTTGTTGTTAAACCTACTAAAAATTGTTGGCAACTAAGAACGGTTGGAAGAATGAAATCGGAAGATTTACAAGCCAAAAGATACAAAAAATTATAGGATTATCAAAGGAAGGACTCGCATTTCCCTTCATCTGACGAACTGTAAACAGCCCCTCGGGTATAGCCACGAGATTTTCTATACATCAATGATAACCCTATCTTAATTATGACATATTTTAAGCGATTTTCAAGTCCTAAAAAAAGCAAAAATAAAGAAAATTAATAATTCTATTATTAGATAACTTCCTCTTAAAATGCGAAACTGAAAGTATAAAACAAAGGAGGAAAAATGAAATTCACAAAACTTGAAAAAGACATTTTAACTACCTAACTTCCGAGCGATTTTTTAAAGTCGCTTTTTATTTTTAAAACGATACGTCCGATTTTGACACAGAGGTGTTGTATTATATAAATATAGGTCATACATAACCTCCTTTCATTTTTCTGGTACAAGACGAATTTTTTTAAATTCGTCTTTATTTTTAAAACCATACGTCCATTTGTGACGCAATGATTTCATATAATAATAAAAAAGGAGAAATAAAATGAAAAATTCAAATTATGAACAAACAAAAGCAATAAAAATAGATGAAGAGATTAAAGAAACTGAAGATATGATAAAAAATTGCTATACAAAAATACGTCAAATGGAAGAACTTATAGCGAACTCTAATTCCGACGATTATCAAAAGTATAGAGAAGAAATAGATAAAGAAAAATCCAAATTAGAATATTGTTTTTGCAAACTTCAAATGTTAAAAGAAAAGCGAGAAAGTTTAGAAGATGACGAAGATGAATAATGACATTCCTGAAACCATTGAGGAAGAAATCAAAAAACGTAAAGAAGAACACATGTTTTTTACAATTCAGTTTGCCCTTTCAGTTTTTGAAAATGCTGGTATTTATGACATACCAATTATCAAGAGGTTTGACACATACCCTAAAGTCTTAATGGGTAGAGGGCTTGACTTAAACCTTGCCTTAATTAGATACGCATACAACCACGCTGACGGTCAGCAAGTTCTCGAAGAAGTATATAATATTTGTTATGACCTTGTTAAGGACTTTCTTCCCGACAGAACAAGTTCAGAGAATGAAGATCAGCAAGAGGTTTAAAAAATGGTAATTAAGGTTAATCAAAATAGCCAGTAGCGTGATGCTCAAAGTTATTTGTGACTTTATAACCGCAATAACGATAAACGATTGAAGTTTCTCATTCCCTGTCACGACGAAGAACGAGCGAGCAGAGTACGAAGTGAAAAATAATTTTTTGTAACAGTCCGATTAAAATATCACAAACTTTTTCAAGCATTAAAAATACACGCTACTGACTACGTTATAAATTTAAAAAAAATTACTATTTTTGATTAAAAAATTTTTTCAAAAATTTACAATTTTTTTTAAAAATGTACTTGACAATTTTATTTTCATGGCACTCAAAAAATACCCCAAAACCCTTGTAAACATTGGTTAAATGCACTTGCAACAGACCCCCAAAATGTGTATAATAGAATTATAAAATTTAAGTAAAAATCGATTTTTCCTTTTAAATTTTTTAATAAAAATCAAAATTTTCAGACGAAGAATCTGTTTTCTTTGTGCTGATATTTTTGATTGAAAAAAATCAGTTAAAAAAAAGGAGAAAAGAATGAGTAAAAATCACTTAGTTCAAAAAGTAAAAGTACAAGGCATCAAAATAGTTAGCGTAAGAAAACAACAAAATATGATTGAATTTCTTTCTACTCTTTACAGGGAACATAAATGTTCTATTGATGAATTAAAAGATGAAATGAACAAAAGCAGGAGAACGATTTTCAGAATGATTGAACAAGTTGATAGATATTCAGTCATTGTAAAACATTCTCTTCCAAATTCTTGTATTCAACTTTATTTCAACAGAAAATTGAATGAAAAAAAACTTGATTCAGTGTTCGAAGATAATAAAGAAACTCCGTTGGTGTATCTTTTCTTAAAATCGCTTATCAGAGAAATCAAAATTTCCGAAATTCAAACGATGTTTGATTGTTCCGAATTTGAGGCAAAAAGAATGAGAAATTTGATTTTCGACACCACCGCCTACGGTGATATGGAATATGATGAAAAAGATTTAGATGATGAGGAATAAGGACTTATATGATTATCTGTAATAACATTCAAAATAAAACATATACAAAAAATATTAAAATACTTAAATATTGATAAGAGTGAATTTAAGATTTATCTACAATAAAACAAAAACAGGATTGCCGAAAAGCAATCCTATTTTTTTAAACTTCAATTTCTTTTTTTTCTGACCAACAT
>SAMEA104315430__coassemble_1046_pt1 | contig 9905 bp, 8 predicted proteins | sample SAMEA104315430__metabat2_low_PE_035 | metagenome-assembled genome bin SAMEA104315430 (sample SAMEA104315430) | gut metagenome | biome: Monkey gut; feature: monkey-associated habitat; material: faeces | place: China | collected 2013
GAATAGCATTACGGGAATGTGGTGAAATTTGTTGTATGTTCTTATTTTTTTGCAAAGTTCAAAGGCGTTTGTCGGGTCGGATTCAACGTCAATTATGACAATTTCGGGCATGATTTCTTCTATTTGTTCTGTTGCTTTTTCACTGCAATAGTCCGTAAACACTTCGTGACCTTGGTTTTTGAGAATAATTTTAAGAAATTTCAAATCGACTTCTTTGTCGCCGATAATCATAATTTTAGCCATCAGTTTTCCTTTTTGCATCAACGGATTTAATTATATCATATTTTTTATTTTGTGTGAAATTGGGGATTTTTCGCTTGACAATGCCGTTATCATAAAGTTATAGTAAGGATATAAGCAGTTTTATAAGGACGAACAAATGATTAAAAATATTGTGTTTGATATGGGAAATGTACTTTTGGAATGGGTTCCTGAAAATATCGTAAAGCGATTTGTGGACGACCCTGAAAGAGTTGAAAAACTTGCAAAAACTATTTTTGAATCTGAAATTTGGCATAAATTCGACGCAAATGAAGTTACTGAAGAGGACGTCAGAAATTATGCAAAAGAACAACTCGGTGCTGATTATGCCGAAGATATTGATGAAGTTTTGGATAATTGGCAATATTGCTTGCCTGTTCAAGATAGTATGAGCAGACTCGTAAAATACTTTCATAACAAAGGTTTTGGCGTTTATATGCTCACAAACGCAAACGTTAAATTCGTCGAAATTAAGCGTGATTTGCACGTTTTAAAATTCATGGACGGCTATATGGCTTCTTACGAAGTCGGTTGTGCTAAGCCCAGCGAAAAAATTTACAAAATGTTCTTGAAAAAATTTGACTTGAGAGCGGAAGAATGTTTGTTCATCGACGATTTGGTTGCAAATTGCGACGGAGCAAGAGCAGTCGGCATGACGGCAGTATTGTTCGATGGCGTTTATGATCACCTTGTTGGTGGTTTGAGATATTACGGTCTTGAAGTTTAATTAAACTTTCAGACGATGAAACTTTGAAAATCCTCTGATAATCTGTATCAGGGGATTTTTTTATGAAAAGTTTTGAAAATATTTCTTCGGTTGAGAATAAGGCATGCTGTCCGAAAATAATTTCATTTTCAGAAGATTTTTATATGACGTTCGGAAACTGTTCAAAACAGCCTAAACACTGTGCTTGCGATGAATTTGATATTGGCAAAAAACTTTTTTCGTTTTTGAAAAATCCATTTTTTTAAATCAAAATGGTTATTTTTGGGGATATTTTGCGTGCAAAATTAAAAAAATAATCAAAAAGTTTGAAAAAATCGGGAAAATTTGGGAAAATTTGAAAAATTTTGCAAAAAAAAGCTCATCTTTATGGATTTAAGATGAGCGCCAACTTTACATTAGCCGAAACACTAATAACATTTATATTTTACATTTAAATTAATTGTATGTCAAGTTTATTTTAAAAAAAATTTTCGTTTTTGAGCAAAAATCTTAAAAAAATGCCTATTTTTTGCAAAAATTTTAAAAAAAACGTGTTTTTTGAGCAAAAATTTAAAAAATTATTAAACTTCTGCAAAAGCACTTTTGTCTGCAAGGCATGCTGGGCAAAGGAAATCGTCTGGTAAATCTTCAAACGGAGTATTCGGTGCAATTCCCAATTCAGGAACGCCGAGTTCGGGGTCATAGACCCAAGTACATAGAGTGCAGACGTATTTTTTCATCGTTAAGCCTTTTCGTTGTTGTCTTTGAGGCACTTGTAAAATCCGCCTTGGTGGTGGACGTAGATACAATTTTTGCCATCATTTTTTGCTTTGTAAAGTGCGTCGTCGGCAGTTTTGATGAGGTTTTCAGAGTCTGTTGCCGAGGACGGATATTCAGAAATACCGATACTAACAGTTGCTTTAAGGGTAACCTTGTCGTCAATCGGAATTTCGATTTTAGAAATATTTTTTCTCAATCTTTCAGCGATAATAGTTGCATCTTTAGCGGCTGTTTCAGGCAAAATTACTGTAAATTCTTCTCCGCCGTATCTTGCTGGAACGTCGATGTTACGGCATGTGTTTTTGATTGTGACCGCAATTTCTTTCAGCACTCTATCGCCGATTAAGTGACCGTATGTGTCGTTGACGTGTTTGAAGTTGTCGATATCCATCATAAGGAGCGAAACAACGTGCTTGTAACGTGTTGCTCTTGTAACTTCCGCCTCGAGCAAAGTTCTGAAGTGGCGGTGGATATAGAGTTTTGTCAAACCGTCTTTTGTTGCCAATTCGTACAATTTTGCGTTATCGATAGCGATTGCGGCTTGGTTTGAGAGTGCTTCGATAAATTCCAAATCTTGTTTATTGAAAAGTTTGTTATTTTTTTTGTTTGTAATGTTGATAACACCGATGGCTTCGCCTTTTGCAATCAAGGGTACGCAAATCATTGACGAAATGTTGTTCATCAAATTTGCCTGTTTAAATCTTGGGTCATTTTGACCTAAGTTTGTGATGATAGATTTCTTTTCGGCAAAAACTTTTCCTGCAATACCTTCGTTGATTTTGAGTTTAGAACATTCGATAACGCCGTTGTTGATGTCAAATTCAACTTTCGGGTCTTTTAAACCGTAAACGACTTTTACCTGTAATGTGTTGTCAGAGATGTCATAAAGCATCAACGAGCCTTTTTCGGCGTCGATTGTTTCGAGCGCTCTACCCAAAATAACTTGGATTAAACCTTTCAAATCGTCGATGAAATTGACGGCTTGAGAGATGTTGTATAAGATTGATAAATTGTGCAAAGACTTGTGCAAGAAGGAAATTTGCGATTGTTGTTCTTCTTGGCGGACGAATTTTACGAGGAGTGGTTCAACGCAAGAGAACATTTTGTTTAAAAGCATTAATTCTTCTGCATCAAACGGTTCGTTGTTTTCTTTTTGTCCGATTGAACAAACGCAAAACGGTTCATCGTCTTTGAAAAATACTTTAAAATATGCGGAGTTGAAATTTTCAAACGCAGAATTTTCCCAAAGAGTCTTGTATTTAGGCGTTCCGTCGGGATTCATTGTTTGGAAAATTTCTTTTCCTGAATAATTTAAAAAGTCAGCATATTCTTCGTCAAACTCAAACGTTAAGCCATTTTCAGTGCAATTTACGGCTTTGTAGGTCATATCTTTTTTGACAAAGAAAATGACGTCGTTCAAGTTGAAATTGGTTGTCATAAAAGAACTAATTTTGTTAAGCAAATCATCAAGAGAATCGGCTTGATTAGCGAGAATATTCAGTTCAAAGAGATTATTCAATTCCAAAAAATTCTTTTGGAGATTATAAATCTTATCTGATAATTCTTGGCTCATTGGCTATTTTTGCCCCTTACTGACACATACTTTGACAACATTATAGCATGTACCTACAAAAAACAATAGTAAATTTTATTTTATTTCTGTAAACAAAGCATTTGTAACGATTTGCGAATATTTTCCGTAAACGTTTGTTGCTACGATTATTACGTTTTTGTCATCTTTTGTTGCAACACCGACTATGCCTTCAGTACCGTGAACAGGGAGATTGACGATATCTGATTTGAATTTTATAAATGGGACTGTTTGGTTGAAGGCTTTCATTGAGCCACGACCTGTGATTTCAAAATTTTCAAGTCTGAGAACTTTAAAATCTTTTACAAAGTTCATAACTTTTTCGTCTGCTTTTTTCGAGTTAAAATCAGCCTTTGTTAAAGTTTCGGCGTTTTTAGGTTTTGCCATAAAGAAATTTTGAGAAGTTGCGGCATGCTTTACATAAACATAGTTTCCGATTTTTGGAAGTTTGCTTGATGATACAAGTTCAAATTCCTTGTCCATCTTCGTGAAATCGGCTATTTGCGCTGCTTTTTCGGCTTTGCTTGATTGTGCTGGCGAGAGAGGATTTTCGATTAAATCTTTTACGATGTTTGTTCCTCCGATTGCGATAAAGCCTACAACCGCAAGCAAAATGATGATTATGTTAATAAATTTTTTTAAACAGCCGAACATTTCTTAACCTCAACTTGTTATTTCATTGTGATTTGACTAAAATTAGTATAGTCATGACAAAACGAGAAATCAATAACATAAACAGCATAGATGTGGATTTGAGCGAAGCGACCCCGATGCTTCGGCAATATCTTGATATTAAGAGAAAATATCAGGGTATTATTTTGATGTATCGAATGGGTGATTTTTATGAAGCGTTTTTTGAAGATGCGCTTGAAATTTCTAAGGCGCTTGAAATTACCCTGACTGCCCGTGACGGAGGTTCTTTGGGCAAAATTCCTATGGCCGGAATTCCTGCAAAGGCTCTCGACAATTATCTTCCGAGGTTGCTTGATAAAAATTATAAAGTTGCAATTTGTGACCAAATGGAAGATCCCGCATTGGCAAAAGGGCTTGTGAAACGTGAAGTTACACAGGTTATTACGGCTGGAACTGTCAACGAGATGAGTCTTTTAAAATCTGATAAAAATAACTGGCTTGCCTCAATTATTCAGGAAAATGACGTTTTCGGCATGGCTTATACCGACATTACAACGGGGGAATTTTTTGTTACGAAAGGGTCTTTGACAGAGATTTTGGCGGAACTTGCGAGAGTTAAACCGTCTGAAATCCTTGCGCCTGTTAAAAAACAAAAGGTTTTACCGTTTCAAATCGTTCCTGACGAAAAATTCGATTTACCCGATTCAATTTACTTGAATTATAATTGCTCAAAAATTTCGACTGCGGTATTTGAGCAAAGTTTTGCTGAAAAAAATATCAAGGAAATGTTCAAAACGGAATCGTTAGAGGCGTTTGGTTATTCAGAGTTCAAGGTCGGATTTAGGGCAGCGGGTGCGATTGTGGAATATTTGAGACAAACGTGTTTTTCTGCTTTGCCGAAATTCGATACGATAAAATCCTACAATTTGTCAGAATTTTTATCGATGGATATTAACACCGCTCGAAATCTCGAACTTTTGTTTACAAACCGTGATAAATCCAAATATGGTAGCCTTCTTTGGGCGATTGACAGGGTTAATACAAATATGGGGTCGAGATTGCTCAAAAAATGGATTACTCAGCCCTTGAAAGACCCTGATAAAATCAATGAAAGGCTTGATGCTGTTGAGGTTTTACTTAGAAATAATTCTCTTTCGTCAAGACTTGCATCGCTTCTTGGAAAGGTTTATGATATTGAGCGTTTGTCGGTCAAAATGAGCAATTCTACTGCAAATCCGAGGGATTTTCTTGCGATAAAAGATTCTTTGCTTCTTTTGCCTCAAATTCAAGAAATTTTGTCGGAATATGACAATGATTTTCTTAAAATTTCGGAAAATGTCGAGGAATTGACGGAGTTTGCAGATATTATTGATAGGACGATTAAAGATGACGCACCTGTCGGGGTTAAGGACGGTGGAATCATCAAAGAGGGTGTAAACGGCGAATTGGACTACTACCGTGAACTTTTGGACGGAGGAGAGAAAAAACTTGCTGAAACAGAGACGGCTGAAAAAGAACGTACCGGCATTAAAAACCTAAGAATAGGTTATAGCAAGACTTTTGGCTATTTTATTGAGGTTACAAATTCCAATTTGTCACTCGTTCCGCAAGATTATATTCGTCGCCAAACTTTGACGAATGCGGAAAGATTTATTACCGAGGACTTGAAACGCTTTGAAACAGAGGTTTCTGCGGCCAAATATAAATCGACCGAGACGGAATATAAAATTTTTTCCGATATGAGAGAATATGCTCGTGAGTTTTCAGATAAAATTAAAAATGTTGCTCATGACTTTGCGACAATCGATGTGTTGCTTTCGTTTGCAACGGTTGCGGCGGAAAATTCTTACGTTCGCCCGATTATTGATGATGAGGGTGAAATTTGCATAAAAGACGGTCGTCACCCTGTTATTGAGAAGATTTTGCCGATGGGCAAGTATGTTCCGAATGACCTTAATTTGCAAGCGAATACGACAAATCCGAATGAAACTCAGTTTATGATTTTGACAGGACCGAATATGGCTGGAAAATCAACGTATATGCGCCAAAACGCCTTGATTTTGATTATGGCACAAATGGGTTGTTTTGTTCCTGCAAGTTATGCGAAAATCGGTGTTACGGACAAAATTTTCACTCGTGTCGGCGCTTCTGATGATTTGTCGCTTGGACAGTCAACATTTATGGTCGAAATGAGTGAAACTGCGTACATTTTGAACAGTGCGACGGAAAAAAGTTTTATTCTTCTTGATGAAATCGGACGTGGCACAAGCACTTACGACGGAGTTGCGATTGCGTGGTCGGTGGCAGAATATATTGCGACGAAAATTAAGGCACGGACTGTGTTTGCGACACATTATCACGAACTTAACGTTATGCCGAAAAAATTTGAGCAAATTAAAAATTATAGAATTACGATAAGCGAAAAAGAAGGCGAAATCGAATTTTTGCGCAAAATTGTTGAAGGTTCTGCAAGTAAAAGTTATGGTATTCAAGTTGCCAAAAAGGCTGGATTGCCCTCGTCTGTTGTTGAAAACGCTCAAAATTTGATGGTTGAAATGCAAAAAGAATTCCAAAAAGATTTGTCAGGAAAAAGAAAATCAGGACGCAAAACTCCTGAAATTCCTCAACTTACCTTGCCCTTTGGGGATTAGTTGTGACGGATACATTTTCGTTGAGTTTCTTGCGAAAATTCGTAAAAATTTTGCAATTTTGTTAAAATCGGGTATCATTGTTGTATGAAAAAATTGTTTGAGTTTACGCCGAAAAACTTTTTGATATTGTCGTTTTTGCTTGCGTTTGTGGCATCTTTTTTTCAGTTGAATCCAGCAATCGACACGGGGCGTGAACTTTATATCCCTTTTAGAATGTTGAATGGTGAGGTTTTGTATCGTGATATTGTGAATATTTACGGTGCTTTGGCTTATCAGGTTAATGCTTTTTTGTACCTGATTTTTGGGGCAAGTTTTAATGTTCTTCGAGTGGCTGGAATAATTAATTCGACACTCATAATTTGGATATTTATGCTGATTTCAGGCGAAATTTTCCCTAAAAAAGAAAAAATTGACGATGAAAAAGAGTCAGACAAAAAATCGAATATTCTTGGGGAAAATGGTTATTGGCAGTTTGCAATAATTCCGCTTGTCATTGGTGTTTGTTCGCTTGGAACGTTTAATTATACGTTTCCGTACGCATTTGCAATGACTTATGGGCTTTCGGCGTTTTTGGCTTCGGTGTTGTTTTTTGTTAAATTTGCGAGAAATGATGAGGTTAATTTCGCTTATTTGGCTTGTCTTTTCGCCGGCGTGGCAGTTTCTTGTAAGTATGATTTTGTTATTTATGCAATTTTTCTTGCCTTGTATGTTTTGGTTAACAAAAGAATTTCGACGATGAATGTTTTGATTTCGCTCGCAAGCCTTGTGTTTGTGCCGTTTTTGTCGTTTGGAACTTTGTTTTTGCAAGGGGTGCAGATGGCGGATTTAAAGGAGACATTTGCGCTTTTGGGGGCAATTGGTCGCACACATTCTTTGAAATACTTTTATTCTCGTTATTCTGGAGCAATTCCTTGTTTGTCAGTTTTTACGTTTGGATTGGTCAAAACGCTAATTCTTGTTGTGATTGCAAGTATTGTGACTTTTGCTAAAAAAATGTGTTCTACTGACAAATTTATTCTTGCGATGGTTTATGTTTTTGCGCTTGCTGGGCTTGTGTTCGTCGGACTTTCGGGGTATTCACTTCTCGCTATCGTAAATGTTTTGATATTTTGTATTTTTTATAAAAAAATTGTTCAAAATCGACCACTTCTCGTTTTTATGATTTCGTCGATTTTATTGTCGTTAAAGACGTTTTTTGCCGTAAATATTGACGTTTACGGAACATACACAATGCCAATGATTGTATTTTCAATTATTGCATTTTTGTTGAATGTTGATTATACAGAAAGAATTGAGATTAAGAAGTTTGTAAATTTTTTTGGAACAACGCTCTTGATTGGGCTTTTGATTTTGTGTGGTACAAAATCTGTTTCGACTTTGATTCCAAAAATGCAGGGTAAAATATCAGTTATATCAACTAAAAACACTAACAGTGTTAACAATGCAACAAATAGTGTTTTTGTCTATCCTCAAGTTTCAAAAACTCTCAGAGAGACGGCTGAGTATATTGAAAACAATACGAAAATGACAGATAGGATTGTTGTTATTCCTGAGACCATGTATTTGAATTTTGTCACAAAACGCCCTGCTGACAATATTTTTGACAGTTTGACCCCGATGTATTTTGAGACATTTGGGGAAGAATTTGTTATAAACCATTTTTTAGAAACAAGACCCGAGTATTTTATTTTGAATAATCGTGACACGTTTGATTACGGAAAACGCTTTATTTGTGAGGATTACGGGAAACAATTTTGCCAATTTGTCGATGAAAATTATAAAAGAACGGCGACATTTGGCGAAGGACAATATGTTATGCAGTTATATAAGAGAAACGATTTATGAAAATAGCAATTATTAATCACGGGTGTGCGAAAAATCTTGTAGATAGTGAACTTATGGCGGGTTCGCTTGCGAAAAACGGACATAGAATTACGCTTGATGAGACGAGCGCTGATGTTGTTTTGATAAACACTTGTTCGTTTATTCACGATGCGGAAACCGAGTCGGTGCAGTCGATTGTGAAGATGATTGATGAGGGTAAAAAAGTTATTGTGACTGGTTGTTTGCCCCAAAAATATAGAGAAGAACTCAAGAAGGCATTGCCAGAGGTGAAGGCTTTTTTGGGAACTTCTGAACTGGATAAGATTGGCGAGGTTGTGAACAAAATTGCTGAGGAAAATCAGATTTATGAAGTTGCCCAAACTCCTCATTATCATTACTTTGAGGACGTTGAGCGTCAACAAATTACGGTTGGGGCTTCTTCTTATTTAAAAATTGCTGATGGTTGTGATTGCGAATGTGGGTATTGTATTATCCCGAAACTTCGTGGTAAAGCGGTTTCTCGTCCAATGGAGAATATTGTCGAAGAGGCGAAAAAACTTACAAAAAAAGGTGTTGCGGAAATTATTTTGATTGCACAAGATACGACGGCTTATGGGAAGGATTTGTATGGCGAACCTTCGCTCGCAAAATTGCTTTCAAAACTCTGTGATATCAAGGATTTGGGCAAACTTCGTATAATGTACACTTATCCCTCTGGAATTACAGATGAACTCCTTGATGTGATTAAAAATAACGATAAGATTTTTGATTATATCGATATTCCGCTCCAACATTCAAGTCCGAGTGTTTTGAAAGCAATGAGACGACCTGCTTTTGATTATAGGGAATTAATTCAAAAAATCAGAAACAAAATTCCTGATATTGCGCTTCGTACAACGTTTATCGTTGGCTATCCTGGGGAAACAGAGGAAGATTTTGAACATTTGAGAAAATTTATCGAAGATGTCAAATTTGACAGATTAGGTGTTTTTGAATATTCTCGTGAAAAAGGTACATATTCTTACGATTTGCCCAATCAAGTTCCTGCAAAAATTAAACATAAGCGCAAAAATTGTTTGATGAAATTGCAAAAATCAATTTCGCAAAAAATCAACGAGGGGCTTGTTGGCAAGAAAATTGAGTCTATTGTTGAATATATTACCGATGACGGCGTCGTTGTTGCAAGAACATACAAAGATGCACCCGAAGTTGACGGATTGATTTATCTCACATTAAAAAATCCCGAGGACGATGTAGTTCCAGGGGATATTGTTTATGCAACCGTCACAAAGGCTGATGCCTACGACTTATACGGGGTAATCGAGTAATTATAATTGTCTCGATTCAACGCCAGTGTATTGCATTTTTTGAAGTTCAAAAGTAACTGGGAGTTTTTTCTTCTCTTTTACTTTTTGTTCTTCTTTTTTAGCGCCGTCTTTTTGGTTGTCAACGGTTGATT
>SAMEA104315430__coassemble_1077_pt1 | contig 9736 bp, 7 predicted proteins | sample SAMEA104315430__metabat2_low_PE_035 | metagenome-assembled genome bin SAMEA104315430 (sample SAMEA104315430) | gut metagenome | biome: Monkey gut; feature: monkey-associated habitat; material: faeces | place: China | collected 2013
ACGGATTCACAGTTGGTATCGAAGATGATGTTACAAACAAATCATTGAAGGTTGAAGAACACATCGTTACAGAACCTGAAGGTACTACAAATTGTATGTTCTGGGGCTTGGGTTCAGACGGTACCGTTGGTGCTAACAAAAACTCAATTAAAATCATTGGTCAATACACTAACAAAGATGCTCAAGCATACTTTGCTTATGATTCAAAGAAATCTTTCGGTGTAACAGTTTCTCACTTGAGATTTGGTGATAAACAAATCAAATCAACATATTTGATTACAGCACCTGACTTTGTATCTTGCTCAGCACATGCTTATATCGGCAGATATGACTTGTTGAAAGGTATCAAGGAAAACGGTACATTCTTGTTGAACTCACCTTATTCAAAAGATGAAGCATTTGCTCACTTAACAAGAGATATGCAAGAAACTATCATCAACAAGAAGATTAAATTCTACAACATTGATGCAGAAAAATTGATTAAGTCTCAACCTGGCTTGCGTGGTAAAGGTGCAAACACAGTTATGATGGTTGCATACTTCAAAGTTTCAGGAATCATTCCGTTCGAACAAGCACTCGAAGGTATGAAAGAAATGACGAAGAAAACATTCAAGAAGAAGGGCGACGATGTTGTTAACATGAACATCGCATTGATTGACGCAGCAGTTGATGCTTGCGAAGAAGTTACTATTCCTTCATCATTGGACGGTGTTGCACACGCAGAAGTTGTTAAATTGATTTCTGATGACGCATCAGACTTCGCTAAGAAGATTATTGAACCTTCAATGAGACAAAAAGGTGATGATATCCCTGTTTCAGCAATGTCAGTTGACGGTGTGATTCCAACAGGTACTGCTTGCCTTGAAAAACGTGGTATTGCTCCGAGAGTTCCTCACTGGAACGCTGAATTCTGTTTACAATGCGGTATTTGTGCATCTGCATGTCCGCACGCTGCAATCAGAACTAAGTTGGTTGAGGCAGAAAACTTGAAAGATGCTCCGGCTTCATTCAACACAGTTGATGCTAAACCGAATGCAAACGGTGAAAAATTCAAGGTTCAAGTATATTGCAAAGATTGTACAGGTTGCGGTGTATGTTTAGATCAATGTCCTGCAATGAAAATCCCTGGCAAAGAAGCATTGGGTTGGTCATCAATCGAAGCAGAAGAAGCAGCAGGCGAATGCGAAAACGAAAAATTCTTCGACGAATTGCCTGATAACGTTATGGGTAAAAACACAACTAAGACAATCAAGGGTGCAATGCTCAGAAAACCGTTGTTTGAGTTCTCAGGTGCTTGCGCAGGTTGTGGTGAAACACCTTACGTTAAGTTGGTATCACAATTATTCGGTGATAAAGCAATCGTTGCAAACGCAACAGGTTGTTCATCAATTTACTCAGGTACATTCCCGACAATTCCTTATACAAAAACTAAGGAAGGCAGAGGTACTGCTTGGGCAAACTCATTGTTCGAAGATAATGCTGAATTCGGTTTCGGTATGAGATTAGCGGTTGATGCAAACAGAGCAACTTTGAAATCATACGTTGAAAAAGTTGTTGCAAACGCAGAAGCACCGCAAGACTTGAAAGACGCTTTGAATGCAGCAATGGCTCACTTCGATAATTCTAAGACAGATGAAGCAATCAAGGCTCAAGAAGATGCAAAAGCAGTTATTGCAAAATATGCAGATTGCGGTTGCCCTGATTTGGCTAAGGTTCGTGAACTTCAAGATTACTTCACTGATAAATCAGTTTGGATTATCGGTGGTGACGGTTGGGCAAACGATATCGGATACGGCGGTATTGACCACGTTCTTGCACAAAATAAAAACGTAAATATCCTCGTTCTTGATACAGAAGTTTACTCAAACACTGGTGGACAAGCATCTAAGTCAACTCCGACCGCAGCAGTTGCTAAGTTCGCAACAGGTGGTAAACCGACATACAAGAAAAATATGGGCTTGATGAGCATGTCTTATGGTTACGTTTACGTTGCATCAGTTGCATTGGGTGCTGACAGAAATCAAACATTGAAAGCATTCCAAGAAGCAGAAGCATAAAACGGACCTTCAATCATCTTCGCTTATGCACCTTGTATCGCACACGGTATCGATATGAGCAAAACTCAAACCGAACAAAAACGTGCAGTTGAAGCCGGTTACTTCCCGCTTTACAGATACAATCCTGCAAACGAACAACCTTTCACTTGGGACGCAAAAGATCCGAAAGGAAGTTACCAAGACTTCATCAGAAGCGAAGGTCGTTACAAATCACTCGTTAAGACTAATCCTGAAGCTGCTGAAGCACTTTACAACCAATCTGAAGCAGATGCTGCTAAGAGAATGGCTGTTTACAAATCAGTTGGCGAATTGTTGAAATAGTCACGAATTGATTAAAATTCAAGCAGAAAGCGGATTTCGAAAGAGTCCGCTTTTTGTTTGACAAAAATTTTTACATTCTATAAAATTGCTTTATGCAAAGAGATGGCTATATTTTATTTGAACATAAATTTACTGTTAAAGATTCTAAAAATCTTTTGAATGCTGTAATTTGTCTGTTTCTGATTTTGTGTATTTGTGGTTCGTTTTTATTTTTTAATATCGGTTCAATTTTGCAAATTCAAACATCTTTGGGAACGGATTTGTATTTTTTCAGTATGGTTATCGGTATAATTTTTGTTATTGCTTGTTCGATGCTTAGATTTTCAACTTTCGCAAAAATTGTTTTAACCGAAGATAAAATCATCTACAAACCTCCGATTGGTTTTCGATTTTATGAAATGGAGTATTTTTCTATAAAATATTTTTGCTATGAAAAATCAACCTTGTTTGTTTTGGGAGAAAACCAACAACGATTAACGGTTTGCCTTGCAAAAGATGTTGCAGAAAAGGTTATTGGTATTTTGAATAGCAAAATTTCAAATATCTCGGAGTAGTTATTTGTGTAACAAAAAGTTTTTACACATTCGAATTCCGTATTTGATGTAATTTAAGAGCAATGACGGGGTTATTTCAGTGCTGAAAAGTTTTTTGGCTATATATTTAGGTCTGAGGTAATATTTAAGCGTCACAGAGCGTTTAAACGTCTCTATTTCTTCGCTTGATAGGTAATCAGTTCCGTTTGTATGATGTTTGCAATTATCTTCACCCAAAATATTGAAAGTTTTGCCTTTGTTTTCAAGCATTTTGAACAGTTCGCAACCTTCGTACGGAACTAAAAGATGGATTTCTATAAAATCAGTGTCTGTTTCAAAAATAAAGTTTTTTGTGTCCTTGAGGTGTTTTTTTGTTTCCCAAGGGAAACCGATTAAATAAAATCCGAAAGTCTTAATTCTGTGTTTTTTTGCCATTTTTATTGCTTGACGGTTGATTTCAACTGTAGTGCCTTTTTTCATTTTTAAAAGGGAATCTTCGCTTCCTGATTCAAGTCCGAAAGCAATTAAAGAACAGCCTGCTTGTTTCATTTTAGATAAAATGTCATCATCGACAGTGTTTGTTCTTGAGTTTGCTACCCAGTTGATTTTTCCGCAAAGCGGGGAGTTGATGATTAAATCACAAAGTTTGATAACCCATTCTTTGTTGATTGTAAAAGTATCACTTTTGAAAAAAAAGTCTGAAATGTTATATCTTTCAACGCATTCGAGCATTTCGTCAACCACTGATTGCGGGGAGCGAAAGCGAACCTTGACGCCAGAAATTATGGGCGATAAACAGTAAATACATTGTGCTGAGCAACCACGAGAGGTTGCTATTGTTGCCATTGGCTTGTTTGTTAATGGATTTTTGTATATGTTGTTATTCATTAACTCCCTGTCTGGGAATGGTATTGAGTCTAAATTTTCTTCAAAATGAGTGACTGAATTTGTGTGCCATTCGTTGTTTATTTTGTATGATATTCCTTCGATATTTCCTAAGTTTTTTTTGTTCTCAAAATGAGCCGAAAGGAGTTTATCTATTATGAATTCGACCTCTCCGCCTATCAAATAATCAACGTTTTCAAGATTCAATTTGTCCGATAATTTTTTGTCAAAATTAAAAAATAAAGCACTTTTTAAAATGATTATCACATCTTTTTTCAATGATTTTATTAGATTAACGAAATCAATGTCGCTGAAGATGCTTCCAGTCGTGGTGCTGATTACAACCACGTCTGGCTTTTGTGTTTCAAAATCATTTATGAATTGGTCTATGGATAAATTTTCACCAGAATAATCTTTTAGAAAAATTTCCCAATTTCCGTTTTGTTTTAGAATTGCTGAAATATACCCCAAATCGTTACAAGCCCGCAAGGAGTTGGCGACAGAGGCAGAAACGTTCATTTGACAACGGTCTTCACCTCTTTGGTAAACTTCTCCCGACGGGTATAGTAACATTATCTTGTGCATTAAATTTCTCTTTATTTGAGTAACTCTTTTGCAAGCGGAGCAACGATTTGACCGTTTAATTCGTTATCGATAATTCTTAATTTTGCTGCAATTTTTTCGCAATTATCGTCCCAGACAAAGTTGTCATTTACGAATTTTTCGGCCTTGTTAATATCGCCTGACATTTGAATTTCAACAATATCTTTAAGCATTTTTTGTGCTGCAAGGACTGCCTTGTCGGGATTGATTACGACTTTGTCATCGGTGTTAAGCCATACTGCTCCTTCTTTTTCAAGGTAGTGTAATTGCATAACTGAGCGAATTCTATGTGCTTGTGTCATCATTGGTTTTGCTTTCAAGAAGTTTCCTAATACGGAAGAAACAACGATTTGATTGCGTTGTTCTTTTGAATACATACCTTCTTTTGTAAGCAAATCAACGAATGCTAAAGAACCCATGTCTGCTTTGTTTTCTTCAATGATTGATTGGTATTTGCCCAATTTTTCACAACCTTTGTTAGGTCCTAATGAGTGCATATTTTCATGACCGATTGTAAACCAGTGAACTGCTTCTGTATTGTAGTATTTGTGAAGTTCTGGGGCTAAGATTGCATTAATTTTCTTTTGAGTTTTTTCGTGAGAAAACATATTTCGAACTTGTCTGTGGTAAACATTTCTGCGACCGCCGCCGATTGTTAAAGACAATTTGTCATCATTTGGCAAGTTTTCTGCGATTGTGATACCGCTTCTGTATGCACCGCAATCACCAGTCATATCAACCAAATCAACGTCAACCATTGTTTGCTTAACTTCGCCATCTGCTTTAATATTTTGTTCGTATTTTTCGTGCATAGGCATATTGGCTGCTAATTTTGGAAGATATTTTTTGATTTCCAATAATTTTTCTGTCGCCTGTTGGTTGACAATACCCACACGGCAACCTAAAGAATCTTTCATAATTGGCGTTATGTTTGCATTATCGAGCAATTTCGCAAGTTCAGGATTTAATAAAATTGTTTTTGTCATTCCGTCGCTATAATTTTCTCTTGTGATTGTAAATTCAAGCGGAGTATTTTGAAGAGTTGCCCATTTTTTATCAGCATAAGCATCAAGCATTGGGTCTGCTGTTCTGAGTGCTTTTGCTTGCAACTTCAAATATTCGTTGAAATCAGCATTTGTGGAAGTTTCTGCTGCAAGTTCGAGTTCATCTGCCATTCTTGCAAAATCTTCTTTGAACTTATCAATGTAATCGGTTGCTACTAACGAAGCACCTTTTCTGTCAATAACAGAGCGTTGATTAAGGATTTTTTTTACCATGTCATTTTCGCCGTTATTGAGCATTCTTGTTAAAATTTCGTGAAATTCTTCAGGCGTCAAATCAGCGGGATAAAAACCTTTGCCCATAAGTTCTGGGTGATTTTTTGCAAGTTCAATGTGGTTTGTTTCTCTATCGAGAGCGTTCATTCCTCGTTGAGCGTTGAATAAAATTAACGTTTTTTCTGCATCTTTATTGCCTTTTGCAACTTCTTCAATCAAATATTGTTTGAATGCGATATTGTCTCGGTTGTCGAGTTGAAGTTGAATGTTTTCAAGAATATCGGCTGCTTTTACGAGATGTTTCAATGCTTTTTTGTCACCTTCTTGAAGTGCTAAATATTCAGGTGAGTTAACATCGAGCAAATTGACGTTAATTAAATAGTTGCTATCTGTTCTTTTTGTTAATTCTTCTGAAGAAAGATTTAACGCAAAAGTGTCGTCATTTTTGAAAACTTTTGCTCCACAGCAAGCCCCTGCAAACAATATTGCAGCAACGAACACTGAGCCTAAAACGATTAATTTATTATTTTTTGACATAAAAAACCCTTTCATTTGCAAGAAAATTATATTATATCAAGAAAAAATTTCAATTATGGCAATAAAAAAGGGAGCATTGCTCCCCATTTGGATTGTATTTTGTGTTGCTATGCAACTTCTTTTTGTTCTTTTTCTTCTCCGTATTCCTTTGCAAGTTCTGCTTTTACGTCAACTTCTTGACCTGCTTGTTTTGCTTCACGGAGTTCTTTTATTTTTTCGGGATTTAATACCTTTAATTCCATTCTGCCGTCTGATTCTTTTGACAAAGTCGCCTTGACTTCAATCGGGTATGTGTCATATCTTTCATCGATTTTGCCGTCAACGATTTGTTGTTGGAACCATTCTATGTGTTTTTGTGCGTTAATTGGGTATTCTGGGTGAACTTTAAGCCATTCGTGATATGACATGTGACCCCTTGGGTTGTTGCAGTTATAACATTCTGCAATATAGTTTTCTGTATTGTTCGGACCACCTTGTGATTTCGGGTGAATGTGTTCAATGGTTTGCATTGACGGTTTAATCAACTCTTTTGCAACCTTGAGAGCCTTGCCGTATGCGTATCCGTAGATTTGTTTTACATCTTTATAACTTTCAGGAATGTTCATTGCTGATTCGAGCATTTTGTTATAATCTTCTTTTTTGACCAAACCTTCATACATCGCAAGTTTTTCAGTAAATTCAACACGTTCAGTCTTTCCACCTTGAACTTTTTCTATTTCTGATGCGACCAATGCTGAAATCGGGTTCTTTTCATCATTTGTAGATTGTTTTGCAACTGCGTCGATTGCTCTCAAGTTTTTAACGCAATATTCAATAGTTTTTTCTTTCAATGTTTCAGGGGTGAAACTTTGAATTGCTTGTCCCATATCGTGTTCTGGATTTTGTTCTGCTTCATCTGCAATCAAATTTGCGATAAGTCTTTGTGTGCATCTGAAATAATCTTGGTTTCCTCTGATTTTATCGGCAAGTTCTTGACCCTTTAATGCGCTGAATTCTCTTGCTTTTTCGCCGACTTTTTTGTTCAAAACCATTTTGCCACCGCAACAACAACAAGGAACATCGTCCATTTGTTTCGTTACGAAATTACCCGTCGAACAATCATGTCCGCTAAATGAAACTGCCATTCCGCCTTTGAAATATGCTGATAACGCATTTGATGAAACTTTGTTATCAAAATTTGGTTTATTTTCAGGAACAATTGGATTTGTGACTTTCTTTTGATTTACTGAAAAAGCCTTAACTTCATTATTTACTGATGATACGGGGGTAATTGCCATAAAATTTCACACTTTCTTACACACTCTGTATCTTTTTTAATGCACTGAAAAATTTTAATTGCCTTTTTTATGATAAATATTAAGATTTCGTAATATTTTGTATTGTTAAACAATGTCAATGATTGGTTGACGGTTAAAACGTTTTTGATTGTAGGATATTCATTGCTTGCATTTTCGTAATGTTTTTGGTAGTATGTTACCTATATTTAATAAAAGATAATCTTTTTGTTTAAAAAGATTTTCTTTTTGTTTTGGAGTTTGTATGAACAAGGTATTATTTGAACAATCAGAAACTGCGAAAAAGTTCGTCAATTATAAATTACCAAGGTATGACGAATTGACACCGTTTCCTGTTGTTATGAGACAGTTGTTGTGTATTTTGGACGAACATTTGTCTGTATTTTCTATTCCGGGGGACGAAAAAGTTTTGACCCAATCGATGATAAATAGTTATGTTTACAAGAGGGTTATTCGTGCGCCAGAGAACAAAGAGTATGATAGACGACAAATTATTCACCTTTTATGTATTGGTATTTTGAAACAGGTGCTTTCGATTTCTGATATTGCGAAACTTATTGAAATGCAAACAAATCAGTATCCGATAGATATTGCGTATAACTATTTTTGCGATGAACTTGAAAATGCACTTAAAGTTACTTTCGGTTCGAGAAGTTTTTCTGAACTTGAGAACAATAAATTGACTGTCAAGACTCCCTTGACAGAGAATGCTCGTTCTGCCGTAATCGCTTTTGTTAACAAGGTTTATGTCAAACAAAGTATTTATTTCGCTGAAAATTAATTCTTTTTCTTGACTAAAAGTCATTCTTTGACCTATACTTGATTTGTAGATAATATTTATATGTTTTTGAGGTAAATATGGAAACAGAAGAAGTTAGATATACGGCAGGTGAAGAGTTTTTAAATGCATTCAGCCATGCTTTTGGTGCATTGTTTGCGATTTATGCGATTGTAATGCTTGCAGTGAAGTCTGATTCTCCTGTAGAAAGTTGCACGACGGCTATTTACGGTGCTATGTTATTTATATTATTTCAGTCATCGACCTGCTATCATGCAATGACTAATGAAACCGCCAAAAAAGTTTTCAGAAAAATCGATCACAGTGCAATTTATCTTTTAATTGCTGGGACTTATACTCCGATTTTGATGCTTGTTTTAGATTTTCCGTATTCCATTGTGTGCCTTGCGATGGTCTGGTATTTGGCAATTTCAGGAATTGTATTTTCTTGTATAACTTTGAAATTTAAGTCGTTATCGACGGCGCTTTACCTTTTGCTTGGTTGGTTATCGATTTTTTTGTTTTGGATTTTGTGGTCAAAAGGTTTTATTCAAGCACTCGCATTTTTGCTTGCGGGCGGTTTGTTTTACACGCTTGGTAGTTATTTTTATATGAAAAAGAAGAAATTTTATCATGGAATTTGGCACTTTTTCGTATTGTTTGGTGCAATTTGCCATTACATTTCTGTATATTCTCTTTTGTAATTGAAAGTGCTTGAAATAAGAGTTTTTTTGCTGTTGTCAACTTGTTGTTGACAACTTGTGACGAGTTTGGTTGACATACGTTATAAAACAAGAAACGACAAGGTTTCCGCCTTGTCGTTCGTTTGAAAATTGTTTATCAATTAAATCATTGTGCCTAAAGAAGGTGCAATTTGAATAAATTGTCTTACCAAATCAGCGTCCCATTGAATACCTGCACCCATTTTCAAGATTTCGCAAGCCTTTTCAACGCTCATTCCTTTTCTGTAAGGTCTGTCACTGATTAATGCGTGGTATGTATCAGCAACTGCTACAATTCTTGCCGCCAAAGGAATTTCTTCCCCAGCCAAGCCTTCAGGATAACCTTTACCGTTCCATTGTTCGTGGTGATATTTTACAATCGGAATCAAATCGTGCAATAATGGATTCGGTTGAAGAACTTTTTCTGCGCCGATTGTCGGGTGTTGTTTCATGATTTTCCATTCTTCATCATTGAGACCTGCGGTCTTTTTGAGAATATTTTCTGGAATTCCGATTTTTCCGACATCGTGGAGCAATCCGCCCAATTCAATTCTGCTGACTTCTTTTTCAGGTAAATTCAATGCCCTTGCAAGAGCGACGGCATATCTTGACACTGATGTTGAGTGACCTTTTGTATAGGTGTCTTTTGCATCAATAGCACCTGCTAATGAGGTTACAACTTCAAGCAAGTGGTTGTGTGAGTTGATTTCTTCGTTTTGGAATTTGTT
>SAMEA104315430__coassemble_1125_pt1 | contig 9527 bp, 5 predicted proteins | sample SAMEA104315430__metabat2_low_PE_035 | metagenome-assembled genome bin SAMEA104315430 (sample SAMEA104315430) | gut metagenome | biome: Monkey gut; feature: monkey-associated habitat; material: faeces | place: China | collected 2013
AAAATTACTCAAAAGCAATTCCGATGACGGGAAGCGAAAAATATCACAAAAAATCGACCCAAAAAAATTACATCAGAAACAATCTTCTTATAAGAACCGTCATTTGGCGCTTTGTCACTGAAAACAAGGCACTTTTTACAGAACAATTCAACCACGGCGGATACATCAGAATTTTAAATAAAATCATTTTTTCGTTCGATTTATCCACAATCAAAAGTGTTTTAAAATCATTGTGGGTATAAATGCCCACAAAAAATCACAGATTGGGGACAATATGCTTCAAGAAGCAACAAAAATATTAAATTCAGCGTTTCATAATAGTTTTATCAGACGGTTAAGTCTATATCTTCACGACTGTGTTCGTGAAGAAGTCAAAAGTTCAACCTTCCGAAACCTCAAACAGGACAAGGATAACAAGTGGATTTTTTTAAGAGAAGAACATCTCTCTGATGCAAGATTGCAAAAGAAAAAATCGATTGCACCACTTAAAGAAACTTTATTCACAAATTTTGGCGAACCGCTTTTGCTTGACGGTTCAAGCAGTAATATCACAGAAATGATGATTCAATCTGAAAACGGTCAAAAAGATAAATATTTAATTTACGGATATTTATTTTTGGCAGGAAAAAACAGCAAAAGTCGTCGCTACAACGAATTTTTGACCCCGTTACTTTATATGCCTTGCAGACTTGAACGTGACGGAGTTAACATCAAATGTATTCTTCAAGACGAAGTTCTTTCGGTCAATACTGGCGCACTGACTGCTCTTATGGCGAAAAGTGATGACGAAGAAGAAACCGAACAAATGCTCGAAGGTATTCTTGATGTTGTACCGCCATTGCCCTTGACTGAAGAGGGTTTACAGATTTTCATAACGACTTTAAAATCGTTAATTCCAGATTTAGACATAAAACTTGACCACGAGGACGATGTTTACGATGATTCGACTGGAATTTCGTCTGGCTCAGGCAATAGCGAGGACGACACAGAGGACGAAGGTACGGATAAGCCAAAACGTGCAAAACTTGAAAAAGTTGCAATTACAAACCAAAGTGCGTTAATTTTGACAAAACGTCCCGACGTCACGGCTGGCGTGCTTCACGAACTTACAAAAATTTCGGAAATGCCAAGCGGTATGTTCAGAGAAACCGTCTTGAACGTCATAAATGAAGAGTATACAGCAGGAAAGGGAAAAACGGAAATAAAACTCCCCGATGCAAATATCGAATCGGCGTTTTGCCCTGTAACTCCGCTATCTTTGAGCGATTCACAAGAAGATGTTTTAAGAAACCTTGAAACAAATTCACTCGTTGCGGTTTCTGGCCCCCCTGGGACGGGTAAGTCACAAACCATTGTCAATCTTGTCTCTCACCTTGTTGCGAACGGGAAAACCGTACTTGTTGCCTCAAGAATGGACAAGGCAACAGACGTTGTTGCAGAACGCTTAAACGCTTTAGGTGCGCCGTATTTGGCAATTCGTGCAGGAAGAATGAACTATCAGCGTGAACTTTCTGCAAAACTTCAAAATTTAATTTCTAACAAAATCGACCTCGACACAGGGTTCGAAGATGCGATGCTTGTTGACGTTGACGATATGAGGAATTTGCTCTCAAAAATCAACGACCGCAAAAATAAAATCGACAAAATTATTTCTCTCGAAGAACAATGGCAAGAAATTACAGCGGAAAAAAGCAAAAAACTTCACGAAAAGCCTGTGTTCATCACGAAAAAACTCAATGTTGTTCAAGTCGAAGAGGTTAAAAAATTAGTTGACGAAATTGAAAAATCTCTCGAAAAACCAAACTTTTTCAACAATATTTCGTTAAAAACAAACAGTTTCAAATTACGCAAATTGCTCAAGTTGGTTGAGTTTGAACCTGATTGGGAAAATCTTACACAAATCAGAAAAGAACTTGTCGGTTGCGAATTGAGCGCAAAAGCCGCAAAAATCGAAGCAGACATATACAAATTAGGCAATATCACTGAACTTACGGACGAAATCCACGATTTGCAAGGAAATAGAAAATCGCTTGCGATAAACATTCTCAAAAACGTCCGCCGTGAAGCACTCAAGGGACTTTTGCGAGACAGGATAAAACGTCAAAGACTATACGTCCACACAAAAGCACTCGTCGAAAGAAAGAAAAATCTTCAAAACAGATTGCTTGAAGAAGAAGATTTCAAACCGTTATTAGAAGCCTTTCCGTGCCAATGTGTTACAACCTACGCAGTTTCAGGCTCATTGCCAATGAAACCAGGGCTTTTCGATGTGGCAATCATCGATGAGGCAAGTCAGTGTGATATCGCAAGTTGTATTCCGATTTTATTCCGTGCAAAAAAAGCCGTAATCGTCGGTGATGACAAGCAATTACCCCACTTATCATTCCTTGAAAACGCAAAAGAACAATCGTTCTTGAGCCAATACGATATCCCTGACAAATACCGATTAATGTGGCGATTCAGAACTAATTCGATGTTCGATTTGGCTGGATATTATTGTATGACGCCTGTTTTGCTCGATGAGCATTTCAGAAGTTTGCCCCCGATTATCGATTTTAGCAACAAAGAATTTTACGGTGGCGGACTCAGAATTATGACCAAAAACGACGACAGCATAAAGGTTTTGGAACTTTGCAGAGTCGAAAACGGAAAAGTTGACGGCGACGCAACAAGAAATATTCCCGAAATTGAGGCTATTGTTGAAAAATTGCACGAAATCATTATTCGTGACGAAGCAAAAAAGAACGACAAAAATTACAAACCAGTTTCTATCGGCATAATTTCACCGTTTAGAAGTCAAGTTGAAGCAATCAAAAAATCGCTGATGAAGGCATTTTCAGACGCAACTCTCCAACGTCACCTCGTTGACGTCGGCACGGCGCACACTTTCCAAGGGGACGAACGTGACATTATCATTATGTCTTGGGCTATTGCAGACAACAGTTTTACCCAAAGTTTAGCATTTTTGCAAAAACCAAATTTGTTCAATGTTGCCGTCACTCGTGCAAGAAAACAGTGCATTTCGTTCCTCTCAAAAGACCCTGACAGTTTTTCGGCTGGTTTAATGAGAGATTACATCGAACACATCAGAACATACGAAGCGCAACGTCACTTGGTCGAAACTGAAGGCTACATAAGCACTTTCAACAACGACTTTGAAAAAGATGTCGCAACCGTTTTAGAATCACAAGGTCTCGACGTCAAAGGCGGATACGTTTCAGCAGGCTTTAAGTGCGACCTGCTCGTCACCAATTCAGACGGAAAAGCAATCGTGGTCGAATGTGACGGCATGAAAGACGAAGTCAAATCAAATGTTTCCCCAATCAAAAAACAACTAATTTTAGAACGTTCAGGAATGAAAGTAATGAGAATTTCATACCGAGATTGGGTAAGAAGCAAAGATGCTTGCGTAGCAAGGATTATCGAAAACTTATAAATAAAAAGACGGATTTTAAAGTCCGTCTTTTTTAATATTAAACTCTGCCGTAAATGTCCTCGTAGCGAATAATATCGTCCTCTGAAATATAATCGCCCTTTTGAACTTCGATAATTTTCAACTCTTCGTCATAAGGATTTTGCAACGAGTGTTTTGCTTGAACAGGAATATCTATACTTTGTCCAGCCTCAAGGAAATAATCCTTATCGTTCAAAACGACCTTGGCATGCCCCTCAAGAACGACCCAGTGTTCCGAACGATGATTGTGAGATTGGATTGAAAGTTTTTGTTTCGGAGAAACACAAATAACCTTCGTCAAATAGCCCTCACCGTCTGCAAGACAAGTGTACCAACCCCATGGTCTGAATACAGTTTTGTGAACCAAATGAGCCTTGTCGTCATCTTTTTTGAGTTTTTCAAAAATATTTTTAACCTGTTGCGAATAGTCCGCTTTACAAGCAAGGACAGCGTCCTCAGTGTTTACCAAAATAACGTCCTCGAGTCCGATTGCCGCAACAATTTTTTTATCCGTATAAATGAACGAATTTTTTACGTCCTCAACAATGGCATTACCCTCTAAAACGTTACCGTTACTGTCTTTTTCTGTAACATCATACAAAGATTGCCACGAACCTAAATCGCTCCAGTCAGATTGCAATTTGCAAAGTACGATTTTGTTCGATTTTTCCATAATCGCATAATCAAACGAAATCGACGGCATATCTTCAAATACACCATATTTAATAGTTATAGATTCTTTGTAATTTAACTTTGAGAGATTATCAAAAATTTCTTTTTGATAATGTGCAAATTCTTCAAGCAAAGTCGAAACTTTTGCCATAAAAATGCCACTATTCCAGAAATAATTACCCTCAAAAAGATATTTTTGCGCTGTTTTTAAATCAGGTTTTTCAACAAAACAATCAACGTCAAAAATCCCGTCCTGTTCGGATTTTGTTTTAATGTAGCCATAACCTGTTTCAGGATATGTCGGCTGAATACCGAAAGTTACGATTTTGCCCTCTTCAGCAGCCTTCAAGCCAGTTTTGACCGTATTTTCAAACTTTTCTAAATCCTTAATCAAATGGTCAGATGGCACAATAATAACGACCTCGTTTTCGTCTTTCATTTGCTTGAAATACTCGATACTTGCTGCGATTGCAGGTGCTGTATTTTTCGCAATCGGCTCTGACAAAACGACCGAATCGCCACAAACTTTCGAAAGTTGAAACTTAACGTCATTTGCGTGTTTAATATTCGTAATTGAAATAATATTTTCAGGTTCAATAAAACGACACAAACGTTTGAATGTGCTTTGCAACAGGCTGTTTTCACCATCAAGTTTCAAAAGTTGTTTAGGACACAACTCTCTACTTAAAGGCCACAATCTGCTACCTGAACCGCCTGCCAATATTATTCCGTACATCTAAATTTCCTTATTTGTATATTTTATAAACTACAATTTCGCCCTTGCAAATCATCGCTTCTTCAGGCACTGTGCTGATATTGCCCTCTTCAAGCGCAGCAGGACGTTTAACATAACAATTTGCAATTCGAAGTTGACTTGCATTCATTTTTAACGCTCTAATTTTGCATTTTTCATTGCCATTTTTGCCCGCATGAGCAGACCCAGAAAGCGTTCCCCAAACAGTGATATCACCCGATGCCGAAATTTCAGCACCCTCATGACAATCACCAATGATAACCAAATTTCCCTCAAACGAAATAAATTGACCAGCACAAATCGTTTGCTTCAAATATTTCGTCGGAAAAGCCTCTAACTCAAAGTCATACTGGGTATATTCCTTCTCCTCGGCAACTGGTGTTTCCTTAAGTGATTGGAATTTTTCTTCTTTCAAGCCCGTCGTCGCAAAAACATCTTCTAATTTACGTTCCGCACTATAAATAACGTCAAGTTCTTCCTGAATTTCTTCAGGTTTCGGGATATCTAACGGAATATCATCAAGTTTCTTAATACCCGTCGTTTCTTCATCTTTGAGCATCAAGTCAGAATTGTCATTCTTCGCTTCAAAATGTTCCGCAAAAGGAACGGGGGGCATCTCTTTATTTTCAGGCTCTTGAGGCTGTTCTTGCGGTTGTTCAACGTTATTTTGAACTTCCCCTTGACTACCCTGATTGCCTTGGTTGCCCTGATTTTGTTGAGGTTCTTCTTCACCAAACAACATATCGACTTTTTCGTTTCCGTTATTTTCATCGGAATTATCGTCGCCTTGCGGTTTTGCCCAATTATTGTTTGAAAAACCTTCTTCAAAACTTTGAACTTGCGATTGCTCCTCAACCCAGTTTTGATTTTTTTCTTCAAACTTCAAATTTTCTTCCGTTGTTTCAAATTTTTGGGTTTGAAGTTCGACGGATTCTCCCTCAGGCTGATATGTTACTTGTGGCTGAACCTCTTGATTTTGTTGAGATTCAGAAATATTTTCATTTTCCGCCTGTTGTTCAATTTCTTCTTTTACAGGAGAAACATCAGGAAACAATTCAGGCTTAACTTCTGTATAAACCGTTGCATCTTCTGGCTTTACGTCACTTGATGTAAATGCAATATCAGGAACCATATCGTTTGAATTTTGATATACCAAACCAGCCGAAATTGCCGCATTTCTTGTGATATCAGATTTTCCCTCAACTATCGCCACTGTCGAATTAATACTTTCGATGAGCGATTTTATGCTTAATAATTGAGATTTATTGAAATCGACTTTGCCCAATTTCAATTTAATTCTTTGGTTTCTTGCAGGCTCTGCCTCAAGAATCGAACTCAAATCATAAACCACCTCAGAGGGCGTATTCAGGTAACTTAAGTCGATTAAATATAAATTATCATTAAAACCTTGTGCCATAATTTTTCACTTTATAAAATTCACCTTAAAATTATAACATAATTTTCTCAAGTTGTATTTTTGTAAAGTTTTTTCGGTTTGTTTTTTCACAATTTGTCCTTATAAAAAAAATAGGTAATAATGTTTGTTATGGAGAATAAAGTGAAAAAAATATTAATTTCGGCAATCGTTATTGCCTTTTCAAGCACATTTGCAACCGCATCGGACTTTGGCACAAACAAGTATCAACTTACCAAAGAACAGACCTCTGTAACTCAAAGAACAGCCGTAAATGCAGATGAGGACGGGGATACAATTTTTACGAAACCACAATTCATTCCACAATACGAACCTTACATGCCCCATGTCCCCGAGGTTAAAAAGAACACCGGCACAACAACTGCCGACAAAACTGTCATTCCGACAATGAACATTTCAAAGGAAATGAGGGCAAAATACTCAAAAATCACCAAAAGTGACAAATTGATTGAGGCTTGCGAATTTTTAAAAGGCACTGCGGGCGATTTTTCTTATCGTTCAATTTTTGGTCAAAATAAGACATCTCACCCCATTATGATTGAATTTTCAAATTTTTCAAAAGACAAGGAAATTAGCAACAAAGACGCCATAAGTTCTTTTGTCGGAAACAAATACAAAATCAGAATTAACGACAAATTCATCTCATCGCCTGCCGCTGCAATCGCACCTATCATCGCAAGAGAAGCCCTCGTTAACAAAAACAAAACAGAGGACGACTTAATCGAAGCAGAACAACTTCAAGTCGCAATTTGGTCTCAAATTTTGAAAAAAAATCCATACCTCAAAAGTAGCCAAAACGTCCTCGTCAAAATGCAAAACTCCCTGCTCGACAGCACAGACATCAGCGATTACAGTGCTTTTTTAGAAACAACTGAAGCACCCAAAAATCAACAAAAATCCGTACAGAAACAAAAACCAAAAGCCCAACCACCAGCAAAACCCACTCGTGCTTTTGGAAAAGCACCCAAAGGCGCTCCAACTCAAATAGATTTTGACGAAAACGATAAGGCTCAAAGCCAAAAAACACAAAGCGAAATTCTCTCTTTCAACGAGGACGAACTCCGAGAAAGATACAAAAAAGTCACCTCTGAAACAAGAATCATGGAAGCGCTCGAACTTCTAAAAGATACTCGTGGTGGCGTTTTCTCCCACAATGCAATTTTGGGCAACAATCCAACTCACAAACCGATTGAAGTTCAATTCAAAGACCTTTCGGAATTAAATCCAAAATACGCATCTTTTGACGCTCTTGGCTGGCGTAAGGGCGTTAAAGGCAAACGAAGTGACAAATTAACCATTTATATCAACCAAAAGCACTTCGACGCTCCAGCAGGGGCTATTGCCGCTCTGCTTGCCCACGAAGCGCTTCACCAAGACGAATTCGATTCTCTCAACGAAGAAACTTACGCTTGGACAATGGAAGCGTTCGTTTGGACACAAATTTGCGACAAACAGCCTCAATTAGAGGAAATCACTCACCCTCTCGTCACACGTGAAAATATCCTCAAAAAATTACTCGAAAAAGGCGAATATACAAATAAATACATTAAAAAATCAGTATTTTCTAACCCGAGTTACTCCACTCTACCAGTGCGTTCCCCAGGGTTTGAGGACGAAATTTAACCCCAAAACATTCATAACAAAACGAGGCTCACCCCTCGTTTTTGTTTGCAATTAACATTTTTATTTTTCAACCGAAGCGATGACGTTGTCTGCCACCGACTGAACCTCGACAAGTGCAAGCGAGTTGCTTACTGCAATTCCGCCTTTCACAGACGGAGCGTTGACGATTTGTCCGTTAACTTGCATTGTGCTTGAGCCGCCGCCGTCGAGGTTCATTGCATATTGGCACTCGAAACTTTTCATAACTTTCGCAAGTTCGAAAAGTCCTGCGCCGACAGATTTTTGTTCACGACCATCAATAGTGACCATTATGAAGTTACCTTCTTTGGTGAAACCGATTGCCGTTCTTGGGTTTCTGCCTGCAATGGGTTTAAATTTTTCTTCAATATAATCAACGTAAACATTGCCGTCCTTGACAAGGAACGGACCACCGCCGATTATGTGATTAACATCGTCCCAATCAGGGTTTGTCTTGACATCAAGCGTGATTTGGGGTGATGAAATTTTATTTAAAATTTTCGTTTGCGTTTTTTCTTCTGCAAGAAAATCTCCAATTTTACTTTTCGGGGCAGAAATTACAAATCCATTTTGCGGAATAGCAAGCGGTGACGTCGATTTGGCGATTACCTTACCGTTTTCAACCGCAACTTGAACACCATATTTCGGGGTTGCTGGCGAAATGTTGCCCCATTCTGTTGTGTAAATCAAAACGTCCGTGCAAAGCGTTCTCGGTTGGTTGATATTATTGACTTTCAACTCTCTACCAAGATAATTCAATTTTGCATTAAGAGAAACTCGTGCCATCTTGAACCCGTCATCAGTGATTCCAAGCGCAACACGGTCATAAATCGGACCTGTCAAAATTTTTTTATTAATCATCAAAATTCCAAGAGGAACACCCGTTTGTGGCTTGAAATAAGAACCGTTAATCGCCGCAAACGCACTGTTTCTGCGAGACATAGAAACAACCGTCGATTTTCTCGCAAGTTTATCTCCTGCCATAAGTGGCGTAATTTTTATATCAGGATTTATTGACGGATTTATCTCGATAATGTTCAATCTGATTGGGTTTCCGCCCAAATATTTTGTCATCTTCATATGAACAACACCCTCTTTGACAAAACGTTTGTGAACATTACCATATCTTCTCGCCAAAGAAATTTGCCACAATTTCATTCGAACTTCTTTAACAGACGATTTGTAACTATTTTCATTCTGAATTTGTAAATCAGTTCCGTAAATCGGCGCTGTCACTACTGCCGACTCCGTTTTACCCCAAAAGCATAAACCTTCCCCTAAAAAAATAACCGTGACAAAAATTGCGATTAATAACTGGACGGCTATTTTTTGAAATCCTATGGGTCGTTCGGACAACAGCACGTTCATAATATTCCTTTAGAGGAACTCGTCCGTTTTTGTCTCGAGGATTTGCCCCTCTACTACAAGTGTAACATATTTTTAAATGTGCTTCAAGTGCGCATTATTATTGAAATTCAAAAAATATTAGGTGTAAAAAATACCATTTCTAAATACTACGTCCGAGCCATTTTTCACCACCGATTTTTTAGGCAAACAAAAACTCAACTTAA
>SAMEA104315430__coassemble_1140_pt1 | contig 9445 bp, 10 predicted proteins | sample SAMEA104315430__metabat2_low_PE_035 | metagenome-assembled genome bin SAMEA104315430 (sample SAMEA104315430) | gut metagenome | biome: Monkey gut; feature: monkey-associated habitat; material: faeces | place: China | collected 2013
ATGACGCCTTGGGCGAATTTTTCCAATCTGGCGGTTCTTTTACCGATGAAGAAATTAAACACATTTCTTTTGAAAGATTGAAGGATTTCGATTTTGTCTTGGGGAAGAAAAAGAAAAAATAAAAAATAAAAAATTGATTCTTTTTAAAATAAATGCGGGCGATTTTTTAAATCGTCCGCTCTTTTCTTACACTAACACACACTTACCAATTTCTGCCAAAGTTAGTTTTTAAAATAATCACAAATTCTTTTCTCTTCTTTTGTGAAAATTCTTTTGATATTGTCAAAAAATCCGAAGGGATTTTTTTTCATATCGTGTTCTAAAACCGCTTTTTCAATCAAAACACGGTTATAGACAATGTTTGCTTCGTTTGATTTGTTCAATCTTGATTTAAGATTTTCCAATTTAACTTTGCACAAATTCACCGCACTCTTAGTCTTGTCTAACATTTCTCTGTTCATTCCGTCTTTCCCATTTGTCTCTCAAGTCTGTATTCTAATGATACCAAAATCCCGAAAAAAAATCTCACCTAAAAAGATTAAAAAATGTTAAGTTGCCATAATATCCATTAAATGATTTATCAACAAAAAAATGAGTATGTGATTTGTTGTGTAAGTTGTGAATTTTTTACAAAACAAAAGCCCCAGAGAGTTTCCGAGGCTTTTAGTGTAAAGGATTTAGCCTAAAATTTTTTTTAAGTCATTTTCTGGTGTGGTAATTGGGGAAATTTTGAATTTTTCAACGAGAATACTCAAAATTTTTGGTGAAACGAATGCTGGCAAACTTGGTCCAAGTTTAATGTTTTCAACGCCGAGGTAAAGTAAGGTCAACAAGATAGCGACGGCTTTTTGTTCATACCAAGACAAAATCATCGACAAAGGAAGTTCGTTCACCGTGCAATCAAAGGCTTTCGAAAGTTCAATCGCCACTCTGATTGCAGAATACGCATCGTTACACTGTCCCATATCGAGCAATCTCGGAAGTCCGCCTATCTCACCTAAATCAAGGTCGTTGAAGCGATATTTTCCGCAAGCAAGTGTCAAAATTAGGGTATCTTTTGGTGTTTTTTTTACAAAATCGGTATAATAATTTCTGCCCGTTTTCGCTCCGTCGCAACCACCAACGAGGAAGATATGTCTCAATGCGCCTGATTTTACGGCGTCAACAACTTTATCCGCCACTGATAAAACTGTTTTGTGTCCGAAGCCGACGGTCAGAATATCTCCGCCGTTTATCCCTGTCATTTTCTTTGTTTCTTTGTATCCGCCGAGTTCGAGTGCTTTTTCGATTAACGGTGTGAAATCTTTTCGTCCGTCAATATAAAACATTTCTGGGTATCTGACTACAGAAGTCGTGAAAACTCGGTCTTTGTAACTATCTTTGACGGGCATGAGGCAATTTGTCGTGAACAAAATTGGGGCTGGAATATTTGCAAATTCATTTTGTTGATTTTGCCATGCCGTGCCGAAATTGCCCTTTAAATGTGGATATTGTTTTAATTTTGGATAAGCGTGTGCAGGCAACATTTCTCCGTGAGTGTAGATGTTTATGTTTTTGTCTTTCGTTTGTTCAAGAAGTAGTTCTAAATCTCGTAAATCGTGACCTGTGATGACGATGAATGGTTTTGGTTCGATGTTAGTTGAAACCTTTGTTGGAATTGGGTCACCGTAGGTTTCGGTGTTGGCTTTGTCTAAAAGTTCCATGCATTTTAAATTTACTTCGCCGACACGCAAAACCATTGCAAACAGTTCATCAAGGGATAAATCTGACGCAACTGCACGAAGGGCTTCGTAAAAGAAATTGTCGATTGTTGGATCTTTATAGCCCAAAACTCTTGCGTGGTGGGCATAAGCAGACATTCCTTTTAAACCAAAAAGAATGAGCGATTTTAAACTTCTGATATCTTCTTCGCAACTCCATACGGATTGAATGTCGCACTTTGCTTTTTCGAGAATGTCCTCTGCCATGTCGCTGATTGACCGATTGTCAAAACTAACGTTCGTTACGGTTGTAAATAAGCCGTCGAGAATGAGTTCGGTATGTTCTTCCGTTGGTTCACAGCAATTTGCAAGTTTTATCACCGCACTTGTTAATTTATCTTGTAAATCCGCAGTATCGGCTTTTTTGCCACAAACTCCCTGTTGAAGCGTGCAACCTGTGCCTTTTGCGGTTTGTTCGCATTGAAAACAAAACATATATTTTTTCTCCTTTTTTATTTTGATTTGAGATTAAATCGAAATGTTGAAAATTTGTGTCACAAGGTGGTTAGGTGTTTGGGATAGTTCAGAAAAATATTTGATTTGAAAGTTTATTTTATCTCTAAAATCTGTTATTATTTAAGTGATTATGAACAAAAATTCGGTCGAAATTATAAGAAATAGTTTGTATTTGTTGTTTTCTGCGGTTATTGTTTTTTGCGTGTATAACTTTTGCGGGCATGGAACGATAATTTCAGAGGATTTTTTTCGTGCAATAAATACTTCGCCTAATTTTGCTTTGTATTGGAAATTCTGTGACGGCGGTGCTTTTATCGCTACGGCTATGACGAGTTTCTTCTGCTTTTATATTCCAAAAATTTTTCATTTTCACCCGAATATGATTGTTTTTTTAGAAGTTGCAAAGTCGTTTTTTGTGATGATTTTGATTTTTTTGATTTCAAAATTTCCATCGCTGAGTTCGAGGGATAAAAATTTCGGTTTGATTTTTTACTTTTTGTCGTTTTTGGTATTCGGATTTTTTATGTTAATCGAGTACGGTTCGATAAATAGAAACTTTTTTGTAAATATCGGCTTTTTCCGAAATGCTTTTATGTTACTGTTTTATTGTGGATTTTGGCTTGGGTATTATAAGATTTTTTTGAGTGGAAAATCCTTTGATAAAAAACAACTTGTTGTAATGTCGCTGGTCGGCTTTGTGCTTGGAAATTCGAGTGAGTTGATTAATTTTTCGACGTTATTTTCACTGGGATTATTTTTGACCGTGATATTTTTGAGGCAAATTATTCGGTTACGTTTTAATATTCGAAGATTTTTTGTTGTAAATTTCAAGAGAAAACGTATTGCTTCGGCGAAATTTTTCACCCCAATGATTGCGTTTTTGTTGGGATTTTCAACATTTCTTTGCAACCCAAGTTTTTATGCTTTTTTGAGGGATTTGGGATATAAAATCGATTTTTCGCAAGTACCATTGACTTATGAGGCTTTTTCTCGGGAATATTTTTCGAGTTTGTATGGAAGTTTATGTGGGCAAATCGCTTGTGGCTTGATAATTTTGCTGACGATTTTTTGCTTGTTTTTTAAGAGTAATTTAAAAAGTATTCTTTTTTCGTGGATTTTATATGTTGGAACTTTGGTTTTTTTTACATTGTTTATTTTCACGAATTTAGGAGATAACACTGATTTTGAACTATTTAATACATTTAGAATTTTTGATTATACGACAATTTCTATTATCGTGATTTTTATTTTGTTTGGGGCATTGATTGCGGTTAAAAAAAATAAAAATTTCAAAAATTTGACAATAGCGTTCTGCTTGTTATTCTTGCAATTTTTCTCGTTCCACAGTTTATTTACGGATATAAAATTGGGCTTTCCGTATGAATTAAAACATCAAACACAAGAGAAGGAAATTTTGAAAGAATATCGAAGAGTTACTTATGTTGCAGAAAAAATGTTGCTTTTTTATGAGCAAAACTCAATGCCTGCGTACCTTTTTTTTCCTGTTGATAATGAAATAACGTCGGTGGATATAGGTCATTTTAAAAATTATTTTCAAGGGATTCACGAGGTGGAAGTTTCAACTCCGATAACTTTTGTTTCTCAAAAAGAAGCAGAGGATAGATTTTTGCAATCGGGTGGAGTTTTGGATAAAAAAGAACTCGAAACCCTTGATTTCAATGAATTTTTGAAGGTTAAACTTCCAAAAAAAAATGAGGAAGAATAATCACCCGTCATTGTGAGGATGAACGTGGTAAGGACATGGCAATTTAGTATGGTGTTCATTTCTGAAGGGTTGGATTGACACGGGCAAAGTTTTCGCAGTGACAAAAAATGTTAAACTCAATTCTTTTCTTGTTATACTAAGCCTTTAGGCGAAGCATCTATTTCGATGAGTTACCGCAATTTTTCGTTGTAATTTCGAGTGTTAGCGTTGCAATCCAGTTATTTAAAATCAACAAGAAAATATAAAAAAAATGAATATGATGTTGATAAATCAGAAGAGGTGAGAATTTTCTTTCAATGTCTTTTGTTGTTAAAATATTTGAACAAATTTTATGTGGGTGATATAACAGTAAAAGAAGAATTATAATGTTCAAAGGATAAATTTATGGAAAAGAATGCAGAAAATTTACATATATTGAGACACTCGGCTTCGCACATTATGGCACAAGCGGTACAAAAGTTATTCCCCGAAACAAAATTGGCAATCGGCCCTGCTATTGATAATGGATTTTATTACGATTTTGATTCGGAACATTCATTTACGGAAGAAGATTTGACGAAAATCGAAAACGAAATGAAGGCTATTCTTAAACAAAATTTAGTCTTTGAAAAATACGAAATTCCTGATGTTCAAAGGCAAATCGACGAATTCAAGGCTCAAGGCGAAATTTATAAGGCAGAACTTCTTGAAGAGCACAGAAACGAAAATCCAACTTTGTATTTGACAAAAGATAAAGACGGAAACGTTCTTTTCAATGACCTTTGTGCTGGCCCTCACGTTCCGAATACAAGTTACATCAAGGGTAATGCGATTAAGTTGATGAAGGTTGCAGGTGCTTATTGGCGAGGCAATGAAAAGAATAAAATGCTTCAACGTATTTATGCAACTGCTTTTTGGAACAAGGAAGATTTGGCTGAATACTTGACTATGCTTGAAGAAGCACAAAAGCGTGACCACAGAAAATTGGGAACTCAGTTGGATTTGTTCTCAGTAAGAGAAGAAATCGGTGGCGGTTTAGTTCTTTGGCACCCGAATCTTTACACTGTTCGTGAAGAAATTGAAAATTACTGGAGAACAGAACACAGAAAAAGAGGCTATGTAATCGTTCAAACTCCGCAAATCGCTAAGTCGAAATTGTGGGAAATTTCAGGTCACATCGACCACTACAAAGATAATATGTTCTTTATCCAAAAAGAAAATGAAGATGATGATCAATATATCGTAAAACCGATGAACTGTCCGTTCCACATCTTGATTTACCAATCACAAAGACACTCATACCGTTCATTGCCACTCAGAATGGCAGAATTAGGTACAGTTTATCGTCGGGAAAAATCAGGTGCATTGTCAGGTTTGACTCGTGTTCAAGGTTTTACTCAAGATGATGCTCACATTTTCTGTACTCCTGAACAGTTGGTTGATGAAATCAACGCTATCATTGACTTTGTTTCTGATACGATGAAAATTTTCAATATGAGTTTCGAAGTTGAACTTTCAACAAGACCAGAAAGTTACGTTGGCGAATTGGCAAATTGGGATTTGGCAGAAGCAGGCTTGAAAGAAGCGATGGACAAACGTGGTATGAAATATGACATCAACGAAGGTGATGGTGCATTCTACGGCCCGAAAATCGACTTCAAGGTTAAAGATGCTATCGGTAGAACTTGGCAATGTGCAACAATCCAACTCGATTTCAACTTGCCCGAAAGATTTGGTATAAAATATCAAGACAAAGACGGTCAAATGAAAACTCCTGTTATGCTCCACAGAGTTATTTTCGGCTCAATGGAAAGATTCCACGGTATTCTTATCGAACACTATGCCGGTGCATTTCCGACATGGCTTGCTCCGACACAAGTTTGCATCGTTCCGATTTCAGAACGTCACAACGATTATGCAAAACAAATTTACGACAAAATGTTTGCAGAAGGCATCAGAGTTCAATTAGACGATCGTTCAGAAAGTATGAATTACAAAATTAGAGAAGCATTGCAAGATAAGAAAATTCCTTATGTTGCGGTTGTTGGCGACAAGGAAATCGAAGCAAATCAAGTTGCCGTAAGGGTTAGAGCGGTTGGTTCTGTTGGCACTATGGGTGTTGATGAATTTAAAAATGCCGTTCTTGATGAAATTAAGGCAAAAAAATCAGTTCCTTCAATTGGAGCAAAAAATGATTAAGAAGTTGCTTGTATCTTCGATAATTGTTGCAATGACGGCGTTGTCGGCATTTGCAGTTGACAAATTTCCGACTTCTTCGAGAAGTATTCGTCACTATGGAATCGGACTTTTGAAAATGGAAAAGAACTTCGATGCTTATGTTGCCCCGACAGAAAAGTCGAGAAAAATTAAGCATTTTAACCTTCCCGTTACAAACAGTCAGTCCGCAATAATTCGTGATAGTAGAAATACTTACAATCCGTATATTGTGAATATGCCCTCGATGAATGAGTTTTACACTGCCATTGCAGAATATCCTGAAAATGGTTGGGCACAAATTTATATCAACCAAAACGGTAATCAGTTAGGCTGGGTAAAGATTAAGGACGATTCAAATTTCTTGACGTGGAAAGAATTTGTTTATAAATTCGGACGAGAAAATGGCGTGAAATTGATGACCGATGTTCCGAAAACTCAGTTCAAATTGTACTCAAAAGATTCTGAAGACGCACAAGTTGTTGATGAGTTTACTTATCCTGAACAAGTTGCACTTCGTATCATCAGAGGAAACTGGGCGTTGGTGACGGTTGTAGATTCAGGTTCTATCTACAAAACAGGCTGGTTCAAATGGAGAACTGATGACGGCAAATTGAGAATTTTCCCGAAAATGAAGTAGACAAAATAGGAAAAGATTAAGATTTTTGCTGATTTGCTTAACAATATTGCAAAAGGTACTTTCAATATTTAAAAATATGTTTTATAATTTAAAAGTTATTATGTAGGAGGCTAAAAGTTTATGCGAATTATCGTAAACGGACGTAACATTGAAATCACAGACGCAATCAAAGCGTACACAAAGGAAAAAATCGGTAAGGTTTTGACCCATTATGATCAAATCCAACTCATCGAAGTTGTTTTGAGCGTAATCAAAAATCCTTCAGTCAGCGAAAGCCACACGGCTGAAGTTATTTGCAAAATGACATCAGGCACTATTAAATTGGAAGAAACCGCTGAAACAATGTATGCCGCTATCGATTTATTGGCTGATAAGTTGCTTCGTCAAGTTGAAAAACACAAGAGCAAGACTATTAAAGGTTCAAAAGCATCAATCAGAACAGATGCAAACGAAGAAGAAGCATAGTTTTTTGGGGAAGGGTTAATCCCTTCCCTCTTTAACAATTTTTATGGGAAAATAGACGTGTTACCTATTATTACAGAAGAACAATCATCTTTGGTATTTGCAGAAATCTTTCAAGACGTTCATGCTTGGCGTAAGAAGATGATTCATTACATTAAAACTGAAAATCCCGAAATCAACTCGGCGATTATTGAGGCTGCGAATAATACGGAACTCGACCCGAAAGCGGTTGCTTTGGGGGCGTATATGACATATATATTGCTTGAAACCGCAATGAAAGAAGATAACGAGGACGATGTTGCACTTCGTGATTTCACGATTGATTAATTTACGTCTCGCTTGAAAATTATTGTCTACTGAGCCTTTAGGCGAAGTATCTCTTTTGCTGTGTTCATTGTTATTGCGAGCGTAAGCGTGGCAATTCAGTCGTTTTTTCGTTATATTATTCGTTTTATCGGATTACTTCGTCGTTGTTGTTTTTCACTTCGTTCGCAATAAAGGAGTCTACGGTCATCTATTTAAGGTTAAATCCCCTCTCGAAAAACAATTCACTGGATTGTTTTTCTCGGCAGAGTGCACTTGGCTTACTTGTTCCTCGTAATGACAGTGCCTGTGAATATTAGAAAGAAATTCTTCGTTTTACTCAGAATGACAGTAAGGGTTCATTGTTATTAATAATCGTCATTCTGAGGGATTTATCCCGAAGAATCTGTTTTTGCAGTCATATTCAAACAGAAAATATTTTGCACAAAAAAAGACTACCGGTTGCACGATAGTCTTTATTGTTTAAAACATTGATTATTGACCGAATGCTCTTGTTGTAATTTTTTTATATCCGAGAATATTTTTTGTTTCTTGGTCAGCGTGAGACAATGCTTTGATGTTGCCGTTAGTCATTGCTTGCTTAATGCTGCAATTGCCCAATGCAACAACTCCGAAGTATTGTGTGCAAGTTGCAGTACCAACTTTTGCAGGAGCAACTGAACCAGAACCTAATAATTGGTGAGTTGTACTTTGGTATACGAAACCTAACGGTTCTGAAGCCATTGCTGGCATTGATAATAAGGCTAATACGCCCATTGCTGTAAATAATTTTTTCATTTTTTCTCCTTTCAAATTCCAACATTAATATGAAATGCAATTTTCTATATGATATCATTTTTTCGAAATTGGGCTAATTTGTGTAATTTTTTTAACAAAATTTAATTATTTATTATATTGTAACGTGGTCAAATTTTCATTGTTCCTTAGTCATGAAGGTCTGGGTTCATTGTAATTGCGAGCGAAGCGTGGAAATCCAGTTTGGCGTTTATTGCTGAAGGATTGGACTTTCACGGAAAGCAGTGACAAAGAATGCTAAACTTTATTCGTTCCTCGTTATACTGAGCCTTTAGGCGCAGTATCTTTAAAAACACATAAAATTTATGAAACTATTTTTATTTTAAAATTTTGAATAGGTTCTTGTTTAATCAGTTTTTTCTGATTTTCGAGAGTGTTTTTTATTGCGAAAACCCAACCAGTGCGAGGGTTTACGAAAACGAAAAATGACGCTTGACTCTCAAGAAGTTTCTGTGTGTTGTCAATCATCAATTCGCCCTTGTCTGAAAGTTCGAAAACGGTGAAGGACAAAGGTTCTCGGACATTGCTATCGAGGTAACAGTCATATTTTACGTTGAAAATTTTCGACGTATCTTTAAGGACGGGATTGTCGTGAAAATCCGTAATCCATTGATATAACGCAGTAATGAGGTGGTCGTTATTCCCTGTCATCGTGTTTAATCAAGGGGATAAATTTTTCGACGAGTTCCTTGCTCCATTTTATGTCTGCGCCCTGTTGGATAATTTCAAGCGCCTTGTCGATAGAGAACGCTTTTCGATAGGGTCTGTCTTGAGTTAAAGCATAATAAGCATCGATGAGCAAAATGATTTGCGAACCGAGCGGAATGTCTTTGCCTGAAACTTTTCCAGGGTAGCCAGAACCGTCCCAATTTTCGTGGTGTCTTTCGATAATTGGAATAATGTCTTGAATACTGCTTATCGGGCTTAAAATTTCTCTTGCGGCAATGACTGGGTGCTTTCTGATAAGATTTTTTTCGTCTTCCGTCAAAGAATCTTCTTTTTTGAAAATATTTTCGGGAAGCATAATGGTGTTCATTCCGAGTCTGGGTTATTTCTTCGTTGCGGACATTCTGGGCGGCGGAAACAGCG
>SAMEA104315430__coassemble_1246_pt1 | contig 8780 bp, 5 predicted proteins | sample SAMEA104315430__metabat2_low_PE_035 | metagenome-assembled genome bin SAMEA104315430 (sample SAMEA104315430) | gut metagenome | biome: Monkey gut; feature: monkey-associated habitat; material: faeces | place: China | collected 2013
GGCAACCCATGGTGAGCCTTCCGAAACTAATGCGCATCCGCATGTGAGCGCAGATGGCAATGTTGTGGCTGTACACAATGGTATCATTGAAAATTTCAAAGAACTTAAAGAAGATTTAATCAAAAAAGGTTGCGTTTTCCGCTCACAAACTGATACTGAAACGATTGCTCACCTTTTTGCACACGAATATGGCAAAACTCACGACTTGAAATTGGCTGTTAAAAAAGGTTTAGACCAAATCAAAGGTGCGTATGCAATTTGCGTTATGCACAAAGATGAACCCGACAAAATTATTGCATCAAGAAAAAATGCTCCGCTCGTAATCGGTGTTGGTGAGGGCGAAAACTTTATTGGTAGTGACATTCCAGCATTTATTGAATATACGAAGAAAGCAATCTATCTTGAAGATGGCGAAATTGCTATTGTTAAGGAAAATTCTCTTGAATTTTTCGATGCTGATTTGAACAAAATCGAAAAGAAAATTGAGCAACTTCCTTGGGAACCTGTTGCACTTAGCAAATTGGGCTTCAAACACTTTATGCTCAAGGAAATTCACGAACAACCTGATGTGATTAGAAACGTTTTGAATGGAAAGTTGTTTGATATTGATGAGCCGATTGTGCTTGACGAAGTGAAAATCGACAAAGAAACATTGAAAAATCTTAATAGAATTGAGATAATCGCTTGTGGTACTTCGCTTCACGCTGCTATGGTTGGTAAATTTTTGATTGAAGATTTTACAGGTATTGCAGTTGATGTTGAGGCATCGAGCGAATATATTTATCGTAAAACTGTTACGAACGATAAGACGCTTGTCATCGGCGTTTCTCAATCTGGTGAAACGGCTGATACGATTACCGCAATCAGACAGGCAAAGGACAAAGGCGCTCACATTTTGATTATCACAAACCGTCCTGACTCAAGTATGGCTCGTTATGCAGACAGTTTGATTCCTGTTAGCGCTGGTATCGAAATTTCTGTTGCCGCAACGAAATCATATACGGCTCAAGTTCTTTCGTTCTATCTCTTGGCTATTAAACTTGCCGAAATTAAAGGTACACTTTCTCCAGAGTATATGAAAAATCTTAAACACGAACTCATTCAAGTTCCTGTTAAATTGGAAGAAATTTTGAATAATAAAGAACAAATTCAAAAAGTTGCACAAAAATTTGCAAACTTCAGAAACTTTATTTTCATTGCAAGGGGCATAAACTTGCCGACGGCGTTGGAAGGTGCTTTGAAACTTAAGGAAATTAGTTATATCAACGCAACTGGTTATTCGGCTGGTGAACTTAAACACGGACCGATTGCAATGCTTGATGAAACAATGCCAGTTTTGTCGATTATGATTCCAGGTGGCGTTACTTATGACAAAATTTTGTCAAATAGTGAAGAGGCAAAAGCAAGAAACGCAAGACTTATCGCCTTGACATCTTCAAAAGACGAAAATTTAAAGGATATTTTTGAAGAGATTATTACAATTCCAGAAATCCCTGAAATGCTTTCGCCGATTGTAGCAAACGTTCCTTGTCAACTTCTTGCTTATTACATTGCTGAATTTTTGGGCAAAGATGTTGACCAACCGAGAAACCTTGCAAAATCAGTCACTGTCGAATAATTGGGAAAAAGAATGATTTCGACAAAACAAATATTGATAAAGAAGAAATTACCGTTTGATGCAAAATACGTTGAGGAAGAGTTCAATCGAAAGAACCTCAACGTGTTGCGCTGGGCGGTTGTCGAGGTGAGGAAAGATGATTTTGTTATTGACGCTACCGTTGAAGAATAAATGTTTAAATAGCCATAACGTTTGGTAATAACAAGTTTTATTTATTCAGTTTGTTGTGGATAAAAAATGGCGACTGAAAGTTTTATTTTGTTTTTGCAATAAAATGAATATTGTAATTTTTTTGATTTTTTATATTGGAAAACTAACGTCAACGTTGCATACTTTATTGTCGCTTTAAATTGGGCAATATTTATAGGAAAATGTCGAGAATTTATAGATGATGTTCTTGCCAAGAGTTTTGCTGAATCCAATTTTTTAAAATTCAAATATTAAATTTTAAAAAGTATGGTTAATCACAAAAGGAGAATTTATGAATATTGTAGAGCCAATTAGAAAGAAAAAAGATATTAGAAAGATTGAAAAAATTTTGTCTGCACAAAGTTTTAGAAATCTTTTATTGTTTACGGTAGGGACAAATTGTGGACTTAGGATTTCAGATATTTTAAATTTGAATGTTTCAGATGTCAGACACAAAAACTATATTGACATAGTTGAAAAGAAAACAGGTAAATCAAAACGCTTTCCGATTAATGCCAAATTAAAGCCTATGTTTGAAAAATTTACGGAAGGTAGAAATTTGAATGAACCGTTATTTCTTTCGATTTTTCATAACCGAATGGAACGCACACAATGTTATAGGATTATAAATTCTGCATGTCATGAGGCAGGTCTTGAGTGTAAAGTTGGAACTCACACATTAAGAAAGACTTTTGGGTATCATCATTATCAAAAATTTAAAGATGTTGTCGTATTGCAAAAGATTTTTAACCATTCTGCACCACAAATAACATTAAGATATATAGGAATAGACCAAGATATTATCGATGAAAGTTATAATAATTTTATCTTATAAGCCCTAATGACAAGCGTTTTAACAAAAAATAACTCAACATAATATCTAATATGTTGAGTTACTTCTTGTACAAACTATTTTATATTAAAATATAAATTTTGGCAAGAAATAAAATTATCAAAAATATTATATTTTTCAATGTTTTTCACGATATAGAACTAAATTATTGGCATTCATTTTGAGAAGTAATATGAAAGTTTGTCATACATTGTTTTTTGTTTCTAATAAAAAAATATTTAATATTTGTATTTCGGTAATGATATTTTTTTTAAAGCGTTTGCTTGAAACCTCATAACAACGGCTGTTTTAAAATATTCAACAAAATAGATATTTTGTAGAGTTTGCATTTTTCAAGAATCTATTTGTTGATATTGATTTGTTTCATAACGATTTGGAATATTTTAGGAAAAATGGGAAATCTTACTAATTTTTTAAACGAAATTGCGAATAAGTACGTTGATTATTGGCGAGAAAACGAAATCACAAATCCAAAAGTTTCGGTAATTGTCCCTGCATATAATGTTGAAAAATATATTGAGGATTGTTTGGCATCGTTGGTGAAACAAAGTTTTAAAGATTTTGAAGTTATTGTTATTAATGATGGTTCAACAGATTTAACGCCAGAAATTGCTAATGTTTTTCAGCATTGTGATAAAAGATTTAGGTTGATAAGTCAAAAAAATCAAGGACTGTCTTGCGCAAGAAATGTAGGATTGAGAGTCGCTAATGGAGAATACATATCATTTGTTGATTCAGATGATTGGTTAGACGCAAATTTTCTTGAAAAACTTTATAATTCTGTAACGCATAATGATTGTGATATCGCAATTTCGTCAATATTACGAGAAAGACCTTGTATGCAAAAATACAGAGTTCATTATAACGAAGAAAAAGTGTATGAAACTTTGCAGGAAAAATTAGATATATGCAATATTCCGAAATGTTGTTATGTGTGGAATAAATTATATCGTGCAGATTTGATTAAAAACAGTTTTTTTCAAGTCGGAAAGTATTTTGAAGATGTTTTGTGGATGCCTGAAGTAATAAAAGCATCAAAGAAATTAGTTACAGTTCCAAATACAAACTATTATTATAGAGTTACCAAAAATTCGATTGTAAAAAAGAACTCTCCACAAAAGCAACGTGACAGTTATTTGAGCAAAAAATACATAGTTAAATTTTTTGATGAAAACAATTTAGACTTACCAAAAAAAAATAGAATAATTACCAAAGAAATAAAATATTTTCTCGGATTTCCTGTTTTAAAAATAAAAGAACATGAAAATGTTGAAACAGGCTTGTTGTTTGGATTTATTAAAATATTTGAAAGGCAAAATTCTCTTGAAAAAGATTTGTTTAAAAATTTTTGTCCAAATGTAAAAATATTTCAAAACTCAATGAGAAAATTTATAAATAAAATGAATGTATTATTGAAACAATTGTTTTCAATAAGCACATTTGACGGTCACAAGGTAGTATATCTTTGTGGATTTCATATTCGCTCAAAAATCAAAAGAAATCCTATTTTAAATATCGTTTCAGAATATGGTTTGAATACAGAGCATAGAGATGTTAGGGTTGTTGCGTCGTTGACAACTTTTCCTGAGAGAATTACGACTGTAAAAGAAACAATAAAAACATTAATGTTGCAAACTTGTAAGCCTGATGAATTAGTTCTTTGGCTTGCGACTGAACAATTTCCAGACGGCGAAAAATCTTTGCCAAAAGATTTGTTGGATTTAAACCAGTTTGGTTTAACAATCAAATGGTGCAATGATATAAAGTCATACAAAAAATTAATTCCTGCGTTAAAAGAATATCCAGACGATATAATTATTACTTTTGATGATGATATTTATTATGACAAAAATGTTATTGAGTTGCTTTATAATTCTTATTTAAAATACCCTGATTGCATAAGTTCCAACAGAGGTTGTCGTTTGGAACTTTTAGGGGATAGGATAAAAGTATTAAAGACTGCTAATTTATACTGGACAAGATACCAAGATTCGACTTTCAAAAATACAATTATAGGTTGTGGTGGGGTATTGTATCCGCCCCATTGTCTTAGTGAAGAAGTAACTGATGAAAATAAATTTATGTCAATTATACCGACGCAAGATGATGTGTGGTTTTGGGCTATGGCAGTTTTAAATAAGACTCCTGTCAGAATGGTTGCATCTTATGATATTAATTTGTTGACAGTTGACAATACACAACGGTATGGTCTTTGCAAAATTAACAATAAAAAAAGCGGAAAGGGTATGCACGCAAATGATGGATTTGCTGTAATTGCAGAAAAGTATCCGCAAATTATTGAAAATATGAAAAAAGAGGAAATAAATGTATAAAGTTATTTGTTCTCCTATTTTTCATATTGCAAACAGTATTTCTAAGATTTTTCTTGAGTTATTTGTTTTTGATAGACAAATCAGAAGAATTTTAAAGGGAAAACTTGGCAAATTATACTTGCGAAAATATGTCAGAAAAGCAAACAAAATCTACGTTCCGCACGAAGATAAAACAAAACCGTCCCACATAATTTGGCAATATTGGGAACAAGGTTTGGAAAATGCCCCCGACATTGTTAAACAATGCGTTGCAAGCGTTTACAAATACAAAAACGGAAACAAACACATAATTTTAGACAAAAACAACATTTCTGAATATATTTCAATTCCTGACTTCATTTTAAAAATGAACGAAAAAGGAATAATCAAATCCGCTCATTTTTCTGATTATGTCAGGACTGCATTACTTGCGAAATATGGCGGAACTTGGATAGATGCAACTGTCCTTTTAACAGATAATTTGCCAGAATATGTTACAAATGCTGATTTGTTTGTTTTTCAAAACGAATTAAGAAATGATTTAGACGGATTAAATTTTGCAAATTATTTTATTAGTGCAAAACCCCATAATGAAATCATTGAAAAAATGAAATTAATTCTTGAAATGTATTGGAAAGAGAATAATTTTGTAAACAACTATTTCTTTTATTTACACGCATTTACGCTTTTGACACAAGCGACAAAAGAGTTAAGAAGAGAATATGCAAACGTTCCATTTTTTAGTTTTTTTCCTGTCCAAAGATTTCAGGGTGAACTTTTAACGCCATTTAGTGAGGAACGGTGGAAACAAATAAAATCAATGAGTTTTGCACATAAGTTGTCATATAAGGTGAATGTTTTAAGTAAACATAAACCAATTATGGCAAAGGGTACTTTTTATGAAAAATTGATTAATGGAGAGTTGTATTAATGAATAGAACTGTTGTTAACCAAGAAAAAACTTTTGTAATAATAAATTCTTTTCATTTTGGGGATATTTTGTTGACAAGCACATTAATACAAAATATCAAAAATTTATATCCTAAGTCTAAAGTTATAATGGTTGTTACCTCTAAAAATTGTATAGATTTTGCGAAACATATATATGGGGTAGATGATGCTTTATTTTTTGACAGAAAAGGGTTGCACAAAGGATTTTGTGGAATGATGCATTTTGCTAAAAACTTTCCTTACAAAAACATTTATGCCGCAATTCCTGTTTTTTCAAATGATAGATTGGTTCTTCTTTGCCATATATTAAAATCAAAATATGTTCTTTCATCAGCTGACAAATTAATATCAACATTACTAATGAAATCAAAATATTTTATCGGAAAAGCGTTTGGCAATTCTGTTCAAGAAAAAATAGCTTGTGTTTTAAAGGGTATTACTAAAGAAAAAATATGCAATTATCCTATAAAACTTGAAACAAGTGATGTTGATACTGCTAAATTCGAGTTTATGAAAAATGACGATTATATCGTACTTTGTCCTATTTCTTCAAACATAATCAAAAATATACCTTGTGAAACAGTCGTAAATATTTTAAGAGAATCAAACCAAAAAGTTGTACTTCTTGGGGCAGGAACAGAGGCTGAAAAATTATCTAAAGAAATAAGAAATTACGATTTTGAGAATTTAATAGATTTAACAAACAAAACAACTATTTTAGAATGTGTTGAAATTATTAAAAAATCATTAGGTGTAATCTCTTGTGATACAAGTTTTTTACATATTTCGTGTGCACTTAATCAAAGAGTCGTATTAATTACTTACACTGATGAATTTAACGGATATATTCCTGATTCAAATCTTTACAGAGTAAAAGTATTGCGTAGTGAAACAAATGCAAAGAACATTTTGCAAGAATTAAGCAAAACAATCTATCAGGATGAAGGACGGTGTAATGCATAACCCAATAAATAAAAATATATTTTCATTTAGGAATTTTGATGGTCATTATGTTTTGATATTTTTTAAGTTTATCAAAATATCTTTCAGACATAAATCTGATTTTCCCTATAAAGAAGTAACAGAGTATGGTTTAACAACCGAGAAGCGGACTCCGCAACTAATCGTTTCTTTAACGAGTTATCCTGCGAGAATACAAACCGTACATAAAGTTATAAGTACAATTTTGCAACAGACACTTAAAGCTGACAGAGTTGTTTTGTGGCTTGCTGAAGAACAATTTCCAAATAGAGAATCGGATTTACCACAAAATTTATTGGATTTGCAAAAATTCGGATTAGAAATAAAGTGGTGCGAAAATATAATGTCTTTCAAAAAGTTAATTCCTTCTTTAAGAGAATTTCCCGAAGATATTATTGTTACCGCAGATGATGATTTGTATTATGAAAAAGATTGGTTAAAAAGTTTATATAATGCATATTTAGAAAATCCAAAACACATATATGTTCGTAGAGTTGCAAGATTATACTTTGACAAAGATGGTAAAATTGAAAAATATCCGTCAAAAAACAGAATGTTTGAAGATTTTCCCAATCCATCTTATTTAAGCTCACCTTTTGGTGGAAGCGGTTGTTTATATCCGCCTCATTGTTTATCTTCAAATGTTTTTGATATTGAAACGGCTACAAAACTTACAAAATCTCATGATGACTTATGGTTTTGGGCTATGGCGGTTTTGAACGATACAAAATTCTGTGAAGTTGGAGGAATTACCAAACCTTTTTATTATCTTGATGAAACAATAGAAACAGGTTTAGCTAAAACTCAAAACTATAATGCAGACTTTTCTTTGAGTGTCTATAAAAAATTAATGGAGCATTTTCAAAGAATCAAACAAAATATTAATTCGGAACTAAAACCTATTAAGAAATTGTCTGTAGTTATTCCAACTCTTCAAAAAGATGTATCCACATTAACAAACCTTATTTTAACCTTAACAAATGATGAAATTGTTGATGAAATATTGATTATTGATAATTCATTAAAGGGTTATCATTTTGATAATAAAAAAGTCAGAGTAATTACACCAAAAGAAAATTTATTTGTAAATCCGAGTTGGAATTTAGGAGTTCAAGAAGCAAAGAATGAATATATTTGCTTGGCAAACGATGACATAAAAATTTCCGAGAATTACTGTTCGATGCTTATAAAACAAATGAGTGATAAATATGGAATTATAGGCATTAGTGCAGAAGATGTTATTGATACGAGAAATTCCGATAATGAAGTTATTATAGATATCAATTCAGTGGAAACTGAAAAAGTTAAAAATCTCACATTTCGACCAATTACGTTTAGACCACATAATTACGGAACTCTGATGTTTTTCAAAAAAGAAAACTATGTTCCGATACCGGAAGATTTAAAAATATTTTTTGGTGACGATTGGATAATTTATCAAGCAAAAAAATTGGGAAAAACCAATGTTATTGTTTGTGGAGCAAAGATTTATCACTTAGGATCAATGACATCAAGCTCATTTGGTGGATTTGCATCAAAAGAGAAGAAAAAGTATTTAGACCATATTATCCCAAAATACAGACGAATTTTTTGTCATTTTGAGACTTGTACGCATAAAGTTTGGTTCATTTTGGGATTGCTGATTTCCGTAAGAAAGAGAGATAAATATGAACAATAAAATTTTTGTAACATCTCCATTATTACCAAATATTGAAGATGTTTATGGACAAATAAAAGAAATATATGATTCAAAATGGCTTACTAATATGGGTAGCAAGCATAAAGCCCTTGAAGAAGCTTTGAAAGTGGAGTTAAAAGTTCCACATGCACAGTTGTTTAATAACGGAACTATTGCTCTTTTGACTGCAATAAAAGC
>SAMEA104315430__coassemble_1285_pt1 | contig 8611 bp, 7 predicted proteins | sample SAMEA104315430__metabat2_low_PE_035 | metagenome-assembled genome bin SAMEA104315430 (sample SAMEA104315430) | gut metagenome | biome: Monkey gut; feature: monkey-associated habitat; material: faeces | place: China | collected 2013
ACACGATTACTTGCATTATCCACATCAGTTTTATAATTTTGGGAGAGAAAAAAATTTAGTAAAAGAAGTTTTAGACTACGCAGAAATGGTCAAAGGTAAATTTGAGGACATTTTGATTGTAGGGAACGGGACAACGGTATATGGAGTAGAATCGGCATTAAAAGCGCTTCTTCGTCCATTTTGGAACCAACGTTGCAAAGAAGAAAGAGATAATTTTCCAAGAATTCACTTTTTGAAATACATTGACCCTGACACGATTAATGAATTTGCAAAAACAAAAGATATGAAAAAATGTCTTTTTATAATTGCATCAAAAAATTGCGCAAATCCTTCTGTAATGTCACTTTTTATGATTGCAAAAAGACGTCTTGAGTATGAAATCGGTGAAAATTACAGAATGCACATGATTGTGATTACTGTTCGAGACTCAGTTTTGGAACAAATTGCATACCAAGAAGGATACAAATGTTTTGTTGCTCCCGAAAATTTAGGATTTAATTTTTATTCACACGTTTCTATTTTGCCGATGGCACTTTGTGGAATTTCAATAGAAGAATTTATTGACGGTATCCAAAACACCATAGAAAGCACATTAAACAACAAACTTATCTACAATAATACTGCCCAAGTAGCACTGCTACACCACTTTTTGAGGACACAAAGAAACAAATACATAACAGTCATTATTCCTTATGCAGAACGATTATTATTGATGCCCAAATGGTTCTCATATCTTGTTGAAGAAACGCTCACGAGGGATATGTCAAAAAACAATGAATATGCACCTCACGGGCAAATTTGTTATAACTCACAAGGAAGTGGAGACCAACGTTCACTTTTGCAAATGATGGCGGAAGGTCCAAATGACAAACAAATTACCATCATAAATGTTGAAAAATTCAACTCCGACAACGCAATCCCAGAATATTTCAAATACACAAGCATCGGTTATTTGGGCGGAAAAACGTTGACAGAATTGACAAACGCAGAAATTGAAGCACTCAAAATGACCCTTATCGACAAGCAAAGACCAAATATAACTTTAACCTTGCCAGAAATTAATCCGTACGAAATTGGTAGTTTGATGGCTTCAATGACATTGGGCGTGCTTATAAAATCGTATTTATATAACATTGACCCATTCCACATGCCACAATTAGAACAAATGTACGATTACATTTGCGCTCAATTAGGCCGTTATGGATATGAACATACCCTCGAATCAATGCGTACCAAACAGGCTATGTTTACTGCACTACCGGCTCTTCTTGAATAGCAACGGCTGCAATTTGATTAGAAAGAAATGCAACTTTTTTAATCGGCCCTGTTGTGTTTTTTTCGATTAATTTCGAGATAGAACCTTGTGTACGAACGATTTCAGACAACTCTGCATATTCTTCTTGCGGATTGTCAAAATATAATACCAACGGAGCAAGTGTTCCCTTCAAAAAAACCAAAACCGATACTTTTTTCTTGTAACCCTGTGAAAAACCTTGTGCCATCATATTTCCTTTCATCAATAATTTGAATTATAAGTCTAATTTAATGACAAAAGTTTAAATCGTCAACAACCGAAAAAATGATTTTTATAATATAATAAAGAAAAAGGGCAAATTTATGACAAACTCAACTATTAAATATTTAGGACACAGTGCTTTTTACATCAAATCGGGAGATTGCGGAATTTTAATCGACCCGTGGTTTATGCACAATCCCGAGGTTAAATTTGACCTCGAAAACGAAGTTGTGACACACATTTTGATAACACACGGTCACGGCGACCATTTTGGCGATACAATTCAGATTGCAAAAGCAAAAAATCCAACCATTATAGCGATTTTTGAAACTGCTTTATTTTGCCAAAAATTAGGCTTTAACGCAATCGGTGTAGGAATGAGCGGTGAAATAAAAACGAATTTTGGTTCAGTAAGATTTTTGCCTGCATATCACACAAACACTTTGCCAAACGGAGAATACGGCGGAATTGCCGCATCGATTTTAATTGAGTTAGAAAACGGCAAAAAAATCTATCACGCAGGCGATACAGGCTTAACAATGGAATTTCAACTCATTGGCGACCTTTACAGTCCAGATATTGCAATGCTTCCTATCGGAGGACATTTCACTATGGACGCAAAAGAAGCGGTGCTTGCATCGGAAATGTTAAGAGCGGAAAAGGTTATTCCTATACACTACAACACATTTGACACAATTAAAGCAGATGTTGAACGGTTCAAAATGGACATTTCAGCGAGAGGCAAATATTGTGTGGCTATGACAATAAATCAAGTAATACCAGTATAGAAATGAAAAATTCAAAGAAAAAATATTCAGTGTTTATCGTTCCGACTGGGGTCGGGGCAAAAATTGGCGGATTTGCTGGCGATGCGGGTACTTTTGCAAGAAAAATTTCAAAAGAATTTCCTCTCATAGTAAATCCAAATGTAGTCAATGCTGCCTGTTTTTCGGCGATTACAGAAAACATGCTTTACACAGAAGGTTACACGATTACAGAATTTATGAAGGGAAATATTTCGCTAATCCCATCACAAAATAACAAAATCGGCGTAATTTTTGACAAAGCAATATCTCAAGACGTCCTAAATATCCACATTAACACGATTAATGCAGTAAAAACAGTTTATGGCATAGATGTAATTGGCTGGGAAATTTCAGACGAAGAAACGGGCGTGAATTTTTACACGACAGAAAGCGGAATTTCAACAGGGGGAGTAAAAAACACACAAACCTTGATTGAAGCAGGAAAAAAACTAATTACAAAAGGAGCCAACGCTCTTGCGGTTGTATGCAAATTCGATGAACCAGACGAGGACGGCTACGCAAACGGTGAATGTGTAGATGTCGTAGGTGGCGCAGAGGCAATCATTTCGCACTGTTTAACTAAAGAACTCAATGTTCCGACTGTGCATGCACCAGCATTCGAAGAATACGCAATAAAACCAGACCTTGTTCACCCAAAAGCAGCAGCAGAGTACATTACACCGACATTTTTGCCATGCTTACTTTTGGGATTGCAAAATGCACCTTTGATAAAAAAAGGACTTGATGAAAAATTTATTACTGTAAATGATATCGAAACGCTCATTATGCCTAAAAATTCTTTAGGCTCATCGATTGTTACAAATGCAATCGAAAAGGGTATTATAGTTCTGGCGATTGAAGAAAATACAACTGTTTTGAATGTTGATGCGGATAGTTTGGGACTTTCAAACAAAGTTATTTCTTTAAAAAACTATGACGAAAGCATTAAATTCTTGAGAGGTTTAAATGAAAAATAAAAACGGTTTTACACTTCCCGAAATCTTAATTATGTTGGCGATTATTGGCGTCATTACTGCATTGTCAATCGCTGTTGTAAGCACTCAACAGGCAAAATTCGGACTTAATTGCTACCATTTATTGAGAGAATTACAAATCACAGCAGGAAGTATGGCAGCACAAACATGTGACGGAAATTTATATTCAAAAATTACCGAACAAACCGAAACAACAGGCTCGGACGGAACAGTAACTTCAACAGAAACAACAAAATATGACCTCTCAAATGACGAAGATTTTTGTAAATTATTTGCAAGTAAATTAAACTCTGCAAGTAAATTGGAATGTAGCGCAGATAAGTTATTTAGCGCCACAACAACAAATGTTTACTTCACAACATACAACGTCACACCGACATTCAGGTTAATAAACAACTATTCATTTTACTTGTCAAAACACATAGCCGGTGGTGTTACATCAGCAGGAGAGTACAAACCAGGATACAGAATGCTTTCAGTGGATATGAACGGTGATGCAAAACCCAACAAAACCGATGACGATATTATTGCTTTTGCAATATTTGACAACGGAACAGTGCTTCCTTACGGTGTTGCAGCAACTAACACAAGAACAGATGCAGAAGGAAATTCTGAATATGTTCCATATTTTCAAACCGTAATCAAAGGCAAAAACTTAGTTCCGAGTACGGTTGTTTTAGAAGAGGCAAATTTCTTGCAAAGACTTGAAAAATCGTCAGTTGCATGGATGTTCCCATCGGTTATAATCAAAAATCCCGACAACGTTGCCGGTAATGGACTTCCGAGGAATTTATCCTTCAAAGATAGTTACTGCAAGATTTACGCCGACCAAGTCGCATGGTATGACCCAAATTATTGCACAGGATACACCTCAATCACAAATGATTGGAATTTAAAAATCTTGGTAAGTTCTTCATCAGCAGGAGAAGGTGGAACGACAACAACAACAGAAGAATATAAAAATTATTCTGTTACAAAGTGCGGAAAATATTGTGGCGACTCCAATGATGACTGCTATGATGATGCAGATTCGTGGTATGCAGCCCACCCCAACACCGAGCCAACGGCAATTATCGACTGTTCTTTCAATATCATAAAGCCACAAGTTTCAAGATTTATCCCTGTTTTACAAGACGTTTACGCTGCACACTACGGCACGACAAACGAAAATACAACAGTAAATCACAACATTTACAAATGGTAAACAAATTCTTCAACAACAAAAACAGACCCCGTTTTGAGGTCTGCTTTTGTATTAGTTGGATAAATTATTTCTTATGAGAAAGAAACATTTTTTTCAGCGATTGCAATCGGGGTTGAAAGTTTTGTTGCAACTGCGATTGTTCTCGGAAAGTATTGTTGAAGAACTTGAGTTCTCATTGCCAAAATTTCAACGGGCATAGGCTTTTGGCTATTCATTGCATTTGTTTCAGCAACAGTTTCTTTTCTTCCTCTGTCTGATTGTCCATCAGTTTCGAAGATAAAATAATCAATATATTCTTCTTGGAAACTTGGAAATGCTTTCAAGAACATTGCTTTTTCGTTAAAATATGCTTCTTTGAACTCTGGATTGTCTGCAATCGGATTTTGCAAGAATTGCGGTTCTGGTTCACCATTTTCTTTCGCTTGCTTAATTTTTTCGTCCATTGCTTTGTATTCAGGTTTCAAGTAAGCATCTTTTGCGTGACCTAATTCGTGAGAAACTACAAATTCATCAGTCTTGCAATTCAAATGACCGAAATAGCCCAAAAATGCAGAATCTAAATCATCTTTCAACGGAATAATATATCTAACATCTTTGCTCATATCGATAAGTGTGTCACCTGGAAGAGTGTGCAACAAATCTGAAATTACAGGTTCTTTTGTCTTAGGTGGGTTAAAGCCTTGTACTGCACCCAAAAGACTTACCAATGGTTTCTTGTAGAAAGGAACTTTGAAAGACTTTTCGTTCAAAACAGTCTTTTCACCGTAAAATTCATCTGTTACAACTGTATCTTTGCCTTTTTGTTCGATTGTGTAATGTCTGCCATTGATTGAAGAATGAGCGAGAGTGTCGCTTTCTTTGTCATAAGTTCTGTCAACTGTCGAAAGAACTTTGCCATTCTTGTCAGCAATTTGATTATACATTCTGATGTGTTTGCCATCACCAGTTTTTGTGTAACGGTAAGTTGTAGTTGTACCATCTAAACTTGTCATATTCTTGCTGATGTAAATGCCACCGTCGGGTGTTTTCTTTGCCATAGAAATAACCTTTGTTCTGCCTAAAGCATCAACTTCTGTGACATTATAAATACCAGGAACTTCTGACATTGTGTATGTTTGTTTAGCAACTGTTTTTCCTGTGATAGGATCTTTTCTTTCAGTTACCAAGGTTTGGTTTACGCTATCTCTTGGAGACAGTGGATTTGTAACAAGTCCTTTTGAAACAGAATTATGTTCGTAGTCAACAATTGTTCTCTTGCCAACAACAGGCATTTTCTCATTGATTGACAATGTATCTACTGAATCCAACGCTCCAGTAGGACCCCAATTTACTCTTGTAACGTTAATCATAACGTTGCCATTCTTATCTAAAGATTTTGAAATCCATCTTCCGTCACCAGTTGCGACAAATTGGTCCTCTTGTTGTTTCGGTTGTTGTTGGGGTTGTTGTTGAGTTTGCGGTTGTTGGTCTTGTACTTTTCTTGCTGATGTAAAGGGATTTGTAACCGCAGAAATACTTTGAATTTGCATTATTTTTCTTACCTTACCTTAAATTTCTTACATGTTTCTCACATGCTATAATTCACACTTACTTGCATGCAAAAACTACCCCAAAAAATTTTTTGCTAATATAAAGTGTATCTGTTACAATTTTGAAACAAAAATTAACATGATTGTTTTTATTAACATTAAATTCTTTGATAAAAAATTCTTTTTGGTACTATAATAATTATTATGGTAAAGAAAATAACAATTTTAGGGTCAACAGGTTCAATAGGAACGCAAGCCTTGCAGGTTTTAGAAAAACTTGAGGGTAAATTTGAGGTAGTTGCGCTGTCAGCAGGACACAATATTCCGTTGTTGTCGGAGCAAATAGAAAAATTCCACCCCAAAAGAGTCTGTGTAGGTTCGCAAGAATGTGCCTGTATTTTAACAACAAAGTATAAAAATTTAGAGGTCGTATATGGTGATGAAGGTTTAGTTGACCTTTGTTCAGATAAATCGAATGACATAATTTTGGTGGCAGTTTCAGGAAAAATCGGACTGAAACCGACATTGACGGCGATAAAAAATCACATCGACATCGCACTTGCAAACAAGGAAACACTTGTCATGGCTGGCGATATCGTGATGAGAGAGGCTGCCTTGAACGGGGTCAAGATTTTGCCCGTAGATAGCGAACATAGCGCCATTCACCAATGTTTAAACAACAAAGAAGGACTGAAAAGACTTATCATCACGGCATCTGGCGGACCATTTTTGCACAAACATGTTGCAGAAATGAGAAAGGCAACGCAAGAACAAGCGCTTGCGCACCCAAGATGGAACATGGGCAAGAAAATCACAATTGACTCTGCAACTCTTATGAACAAAGGGCTTGAAGTAATTGAAGCACACCATTTGTTTAACGTTGACTATGAGAATATTAAAACTGTCATTCACCCACAAAGCGTGGTTCACAGTGCAGTTGAATACAAAGACGGCAGTGTCATTGCACAATTAGGATTACCAAGCATGCACATTCCTATTCAATATGCAATTTGTTATCCTGACCGAATTGAGGGTATCAAAACTGATTCATTTGACTTTGCAAAAGTCGGAACGATGACGTTTGAAGAACCTGATTTCAATAAATTTCCACTCTTAAAACTTGCCGTCGAATGTGGCAAAAAAGGTGGTTCATACACAGTTTGTATCAATGCGGCAGACGAAGAGGCTGTATTTGCCTTTTTAGACGGAAAAATTTCGTTAGGCGAAATTTCAGACATTGTTTCAGACATGGTTCAACATCACAAATCGATTTCAAATCCTGACATTGACGAAATTTTCGAAATTGACAGACAAGTCAGAGAAGAAACGAGACGTTTGATTGAAAATAAGTATTCAAAACAACGGAGTAAATAATGAAATTTTTAGTTATAAACGGACCTAATTTGAATATGTTGGGAACAAGAGAACCCGAAAAGTATGGCACGACGACACTTGCAGACATTGAAAAAGAGATTGCAGAACATGCAAAAGAAAAAGGTGTCGATGTTGACTTTTACCAATCCAACATCGAGGGCGAAATTGTAACGGCTATTCAAAAAGCAAAAGATGTTTACGACGGAATTGTCATAAATCCTGCGGCATATACACACACGAGTGTTGCACTCCGTGATGCGATTTTAGCAGTTGAATTGCCAGCGGTCGAAATTCATCTTTCGAACATTCACACGAGAGAAGAATTTCGTCATCATTCATACACTGCGCCAGTTTGCGTAGGACAGATTACTGGTTTTGGCAAATTCGGCTACATTATGGCATTAGACGCAATCATAAACCATTGTTGCAATAGGTAATTTCGACCTATACAAATAAAAAAATTCAGGCTATAATCTTTGAGGAATGGTATAGATTATGCTTAATCTCGAAAATATAACGGACAGAATAAGGGAAACCTTTGATAATGAAGATGATGACAAGGCTCTAAGAGAGATTCTTGACAGTTATCACTGTGCAGATTTGGCTGAAATTTTGCAAGAATTGAAGCCTGATGAGAGAATCAGAGCATTTAAAGCCATTGAAGAGGACAAAGCGGCAGAAATTTTGGAATTTTTACCGCCACAAATTCAGGTCGAACTTCTTTCTAACATCGGAGAAGAACACGCCGCAAGACTTATCGTAAAAATGCCACACGATGAAGTTGCGGACGTTTTTGCCGAAATGGAAGACGACGAAACTGAATCATACCTTGAAAAATTGCCAGAAAACTTCTCGACAGAAATCAGAGAACTTCTTGCATACAAAGAGGACAGTGCCGGCGGTATTATGACTCCGCACGTCTTGACCGTAAACAAAGATATGCGTGTCGAGGACGTATTGCTTTTCATTAAATCGAAAGCAGAACAAGATGAATTTGAACTTTATTACATATATGTAACTGATAATCAAAAGCACCTTTTGGGGGTATTGAGTTTAAGAACTTTGCTCACGAAGCCTTACAAGGCTAAGGTTGAGGAGATAATGACGAAAGATATCGTCAAACTTCATGTTGATGACCCACAAGATGCTGTTGCAGACATTTTTATGAAGTATCAATACTCTGCATT